>Ga0208262_1000065_pt1 | contig 55750 bp, 44 predicted proteins | sample LakWasMet15_LOW5_2_FD_183863 | JGI IMG/M metagenome (GOLD analysis project Ga0208262, IMG submission 183863) | Freshwater sediment methanotrophic microbial communities from Lake Washington under simulated oxygen tension - Sediment Metagenome... | ecosystem: Environmental > Aquatic > Freshwater >... | reverse complement strand
AAAGCGGAAAAATGACAAAAGATTTAGCAATGCTTGTAAAACCAGAAGGTTTGACGGCGGCAGATTATTTGACTACCGAAGGTTTCTTGGCTGCAATAAAAGAAAACTTAGACATCAAACTAGGATAATCTATATTCTTAAAAATAAAAAAAGCGATTGGAAACAGTCGCTTTTTTTTATTCCTTTTCTATAAGCCCTTTAATTTTTCTTATTTTAATAATGGCTCTATAACCCGAATTTAAATTCCATTGCTGATTGGTAATCAGTTTTTCATGGGCATCCGAAAAAGCAAATTGCCCCGTATTTGGGAATAATTCTCCCGTATTTAAGGCTTCAATTTGTATATCATTTAAACCTTCTTTTACGTCTAAAGTATATCTTTTATAGCCTGAGATTAAATCTACTTTAGGCACAACTAATTCTCCATTCAACCATATTCTAACCATGTCGCCATCAACTACACCATAATCTCGGCACTCAATATTTAGTAGAAACGTAGTAATAGTAAACTCTCCCAGATACGAATCACTATTATCAACCACACTGGAAAGCCCTTCCTTCTTTAATTTTTGATTTTCTTTCTCTACAATCTTATCGCCAGGATTTATAAATTTAGGCTTGTTATCCATCACATTTTTCACAGGCTCTTCCTTCTTTGGAAATAACGAAAAGTTCTCTAACAACTTATCTTTTTTGTCAAAAATACTTGGGTATTTAATAGAGGATGAAGGGGAAATTTTTCCATCAGGATTGGATATAGGGGAAATTGATATCCCTTTCTTTGGCAATTCAAATTGTGAAAAACCTTTAAGAGAAAATAACATTAAAAATAAAAAAGCAAAAACTGCTTTCATACAAAGACGAATTTAAGGTGTAAAAGTATTCAAATTCCAATCAAAAATCGTTGCAAATTAACCATAGATTAACAATTCAAACTAAAAGCAAGTTTGAGTATATTTACACTTCCAAAATAAAACATCATGTCATCCCACCATATCGTTCGCGACGACCAGGAACCAGCTTTAATCATTGCCAATGGTGAAGCCTGCAGTTCTGAATTATTAGGGCAATTGCTCGAATGGTCGCCTTTAGTCATCGTTTTAGATTCGGCTATTGAACGGGTTTTAGAATTGGGAATCAAAGTCGATGTTTTATTAGGTGATTTTGACAGAGGCTTTGAACCCAATTACTACAAGGAAAAACAATATCCTCTTGAAATTGTATATACACCGAATCAAGATAAAACCGATTTGGAAAAAGCCTTCGATTATCTTATCGGAAAAGGGCACAAAGCAGCCAATGTCATATGGGCAACCGGAAGACGCGCCGATCATACGATTACCAATATCACTAATATTGTGGCGTATCGGAGTCTTTTGAAAATCGTTATTCTTGACGACCATTCCAAAGTATATTTGTTGCCAAATAAATTCGAAAAATGGTACACAGCCAATACAATTCTATCCTTAATTCCCATTGGAAAAGTAAAGGAAATTACCACCAAAAATCTTTTCTATCCTTTAACGAATGAAGACTTAACCATTGGCTACCGAACCGGAAGCAGTAATCATGTTACCGAAGACGGCATTGTTTCCATCACACACAAAGACGGCGATTTATTGCTAATGGAATGTTGGGATTAAACTAAAAACACACAATTGAAAGCTAAAGATACCACCGAAAAAACAATTTTACATCCACGAAATCCACATCGGTTTCGCTATGATTTTGAACAACTAATTTCAGTTTGTTCCGAGTTAAAGGAATTAGTTTTTATCAACGAACATAAAATAGAGACGATTGATTTCAGTAATCCCGAAGCGGTAAAAGCCTTAAACAAAGCCTTATTGATTTCGAATTACGATATTCAGCATTGGGATATTCCAGCAAATTATCTCTGCCCTCCTATTCCAGGTCGCGCTGATTATATTCATTATATCGCCGATTTATTAGCAGATTCCAATAACGGAATCATTCCCGAAGGAGAGAATGTTGTAGGCTTAGATATTGGTATTGGCGCGAATTGCATTTATCCGATAATTGGAAATTCAGCTTATGGTTGGAGTTTTGTGGGTACTGATATTGATGAAAATGCCATTCAAAATTGCAAAAAAATAATTGGTGAAAATCCAAAGTTAATAGAAGTGATTAGTTTACAATTACAAACCAATTCCCGATTTATATTCAAGAATATCATTCTGCCCGAAGACAAATTTGCCTTCACCATTTGCAATCCGCCCTTTCACGCTTCACAAGAAGAAGCAACCAAAAGTGCGTTGCGAAAAGTAAACACCTTAGAAGGAAAAAAATCAGCTAAACCGCTTTTAAATTTTGGTGGCCAAAATGCCGAATTATGGTGCGATGGCGGCGAATTAGGTTTCATTACGCAGATGATTTTTGAGAGCGCGAAATATCCTTTACAGTGTTTTTGGTTTACTACTTTAGTTTCCAAAAAAGACAATCTCGCCAGTATTTATAAGACCCTAAACAAAGTGAGTCCTGTTGCCATAAAAACCATCGAAATGGCGCAAGGTCAAAAGACCAGCCGATTTATAGCATGGACTTTCCTTAGTGAAAACCAACAGAAAAACTGGAAGTTTTAGTTTTGCATTACGTCCTTTTTTGTAACTTCGTGAAAATATTTATGCTATGAATACTTCGGAATTAAGAAATAGTGTGATTGCAAAGATTAACGAAATTCATGACAATGATTTTTTGTTAGCCATCAAAACAATTATTGAAAGTAAAACTTCTAAAGAATATCCAGATTTACAGAGTTATAACGATGATATTCTTAAAGCCGAAGAAGATATTAAAAATGGATATTTATCTTCTCATGATGAAGTAAAAATAAAAATGGAGGAATGGAAAAAGAGATAGTTTGGACAGAAACTGCTCAAAATCAATTGGAAGAAATTTATTTTTATTTACTTGAAGTTTCGAAAAGCGACAGCATAACTAACAAAGTAATTGATACCATTTATCAAGCTGTTACAATTCTAAAAACAAATAGTGAAATTTATGAATGGGATGAAATGAAACAACCCAATAATGGTAATTTTCGCGCCTTTGAAATATACAGTTATCGTGTTTCATATAAAATTACAGATAACATTATTTACATTTTAAGAGTCAGACACACGAGCCGAAATCCAAAACAATTTTAATGAAATTCCAAGTCGTTTCCGAATACAAACCTACCGGTGATCAACCTCAAGCGATTGAAAAATTAGCCAAAGGTATCCTCGATGGTGACCGCTTTCAAACTTTATTAGGGGTAACAGGTTCGGGGAAAACGTTTACTGTTGCCAATGTAATTGAAGAAGTTCAGAAACCTACTTTGGTTTTGGCACACAATAAAACCTTGGCAGCGCAATTGTATTCAGAGTTCAAGCAATTTTTCCCCAACAATTCCGTGCAGTATTTCGTTTCGTACTACGATTATTACCAACCCGAAGCTTATATTCCTGTAACGGGCGTTTTCATCGAGAAAGATTTGTCTATCAATGAAGAGTTGGAAAAACTCAGATTAAGCACCACTTCTGCCCTACTTTCTGGCCGAAGAGATATATTGGTCGTTGCCTCTGTTTCGTGTTTGTATGGTATTGGAAATCCTGTAGAATTTGAAAAAAATGTCGTTTCGGTAGCCAAAAATCAAGTTATTTCCCGCACCAAATTATTGCATCGCTTGGTGCAAAGTTTATATTCCAGAACCGAAGCCGAATTCACGCCCGGAACTTTCAGAATCAAAGGCGATACTGTGGAAATTTTCCCAAGTTATGCCGATGAGCCTTTTAGAATTCACTTTTTTGGCGATGAAATTGAAGAGATAGAAGCCTTTGATGCCAGGACTTCACAGGTTTTGGAGAAATACGAACAACTCAATGTGTATCCTGCCAATATGTTTGTGACATCGCCAGATGTTTTACAAAAAGCCATTTGGGAAATCCAACAGGACATGGTAAAACAAGTGGCTTATTTCAAAGAAATTGGCAAACATTTGGAAGCTAAACGATTGGAAGAACGCACCAATTTCGATTTAGAAATGATACGCGAATTGGGTTATTGTTCGGGGATTGAAAATTATTCGCGCTATTTGGATGGTCGCGAACCAGGAACCAGACCGTTTTGTTTACTGGATTATTTCCCAGAGGATTATTTGATGGTCGTGGATGAAAGTCACGTGACCATTTCACAAGTGCATGCCATGTATGGTGGTGACCGAAGTCGGAAAGAGAATTTGGTAGAATACGGTTTTAGATTGCCCGCAGCGATGGACAACCGTCCGTTAAAATTTGAAGAATTTGAAGGCATGCAAAACCAAGTGATTTATGTTTCGGCAACACCTGCCGATTATGAATTGCAGAAATCGGATGGCGTATATGTGGAGCAAGTAATTCGTCCTACGGGTTTATTGGATCCTGTCATAGAAGTGCGTCCAAGTTTAAATCAAATTGACGATTTAATAGAAGAAATTCAACTGCGTTGCGAAGCCGACGAACGTGTTTTGGTGACTACTTTAACCAAAAGAATGGCAGAAGAATTGACGAAATATTTAACCAAAGTTTCCATTCGTTGTCGTTATATTCATAGCGATGTGGATACTTTGGAACGTGTGGAGATTATGCAGGATTTGCGAAAAGGTTTGTTTGATGTGCTGATTGGCGTGAATCTTTTACGCGAAGGATTGGATTTGCCTGAAGTTTCGTTGGTCGCTATTTTGGATGCCGACAAAGAAGGTTTTTTACGAAGCCATCGTTCGTTGACGCAAACGGTGGGACGTGCCGCAAGAAACGTGAATGGAAAAGCCATTATGTATGCCGATAAAATTACCAACAGCATGCAAAAAACGATGGATGAAACTACCTATCGCCGTGAGAAACAAATAGCTTACAATACGAAACATGGTTTGTCTCCAAAAGCCTTGAACAAAAGTTTGGGCAATGCTTTAAACAAGAATTCTGTTTCCTCCCAATACTTCGAAAACCAGACTTTGAAAGCCGCCGAACCCGAGAGTTTGTACTTATCCAAACCCGAAATAGAAAAGAAAATCCGTGAGGCCCGAAAAGCCATGGAAAAAGCCGCCAAGGATTTGGACTTTTTGCAGGCAGCCAAATTTAGGGATGAGATTAAAATGCTACAGGAGAAGATGTAAACAACCTCAGTTTACACCTGTATTAGTACGAAAAGTATTTCCCTTTTTATTCATTTGTAAGAGATAATTCTTATATTTGAGAAACTAACAATGCGAAACAAAAGTTTCGCCTATACACCCACTTTGGGGTAGATTGGCGAAAGTTTGTTTCGGGTATTTACAAGTTATAGGCCATTTATCGTCCAATTTACAATAGAACATTTATGAAATTATTCATATTATTTTTTATTCTCACTTTTGCTTCGGAACTCTCTTATCAAGATAGTTTTGGTAATGAATTCGTAATAGAAAATTCTCAAAAGTTGCCAAATGAAATTGATTTTGAATTTCTGAAAGATAATTTAAACACAACGTATTTTATTAAAAACTTTACTCGAAAATCGTATAATTATAAGTTCATTATAATGGAAATCCAAAAGAAAAGTTCAAATACGTTCGAACTGAAAGTTCAAATTAAACCGCAAACAAAAAATAAAGAAGATATTGAAGAAATTTTGAAGTATATGTATCCATCATATCACATTTTGAAAATAAGAAACATAAATAAGAAAATGGAAATTGAAAGTGTGAAATTTAATCGTAGTGAAATTTAAACGGCCTATAACAGCCGTTTCAAGCAATTGCTAGGCTCGGTTTTTGTTTGTAAAGTTTAGTGATTGTTTTTTTCTTTTTCATCACGTTTTATCTTTCAAAGTTTTAGGTATATTTGTATTGTTCCGTGTGTGAAATACGCAACCGCTCGAAGCGGCGGGACGTTATGTGTAATGCCACATCCGAAATTATGACAGAGAGAATTAACCGAAATATTTGCTTGATTAAGTACCGGAAATTTCCACTTAGACATTTTGAAAAAGATGAGGAAATTTCATTTTATCCTAAGTTTTACAATCATTATTGGTTAACACTAGAACATAATTCAGAAGCTCAATTAATTAAAATTTTATCAAGTGAAATCACTAAACTCTATAGAAGTCTTAATGTTGAGAATCTGATATTTTTTGGAGATTACAACAGAAACTGGATTTCAAAATTTACTGAAGAAAGAAAAGATTATAAACGCTTAATTGAATCTGTAAGCTATTTTAAGAAACAAAAAATCACCAAGCGTTTTAATGGCGCTGTAAAAGTAAACTTGGCAGAACTCGAAGAATTCATTATGCACTTCTATGTTTTGACAAGGTGTGACGCTGAATTTGCTTATTATCATTTCTTAGACGAGAAAGAAAACTTATTAGGATTTATACATTATTCTGGAGAAGTTCGATTTGATACTTTGACACAGAAAATGGACAAAGTGTTGCTGGAAGAATTAGAAAAGACAAAGTTTGTGAAAAAAGCATAAGCACTACACATAACAGCCGTTTGGCGCAATGGCTAGTTTAGTTTTTCTTAGTCGGAAATTACTAAGTTGAAATTTTGATTATCTTTAGAACAAATTATTAAAAAAGTCGCCACTGACGCCAAGCGGCGGAACGTTATAGCCAATTATTCATGAACGTAAAATACATCTTTTTGATTTCCTTTGTTCTATTGCTGAATAGAAATCTCTATTCTCAGAAGAGTTTCATCAGTTATGATAAAGTAAAGATTGAAAATATAACTTCAATTGAAGAAAGTTTTAATTCGAAAACTTACCAATCGAAACTTGAATCAGTAGAATCAACTAATGATTCAATCATTCGTTATGGAAAACTCAAACAATATTATCGTCCAGAAAATAAATATTTTGGTAAAGTTGATGTCATTTATTATTATTTAAAAGAAGATATTTTTGTTAGAAGAATTTCTTATTCATGGAGAAGTCCTGAAAATGCAAAACTGAAAGATTACAGCAAAAAATTTGATAAAGTAGTTAAAAAGATTTCGGCAGATTTAAATTTGTCTATTGGAGAGCAAGGCAAACTAACAAAAATAATGGACACTACAGTCGGTGATATTCCAACTGAAATTACTGAGCGGAAAGTGACTTGGAATTACGGCGAGGCAATAGTTACAATCATTATGATTTGGAGTGAAAAGCATGGTGCATATTTGCATACTGAAATAAAATGGAAAAAATAACTGGCTATAACAGCCGTTTGGAGCAATGGCTGGTTTTATTTTTCTAAGCTGGAAATTACTCAACGAGAAATTTGCATATTTTTACAACTAATCAGTAAAAAGCGCCACTGCGGTTAGCCGCGAGACGTTGTGCGTCATTTTGGAAGAACGGGGGAGAAATTAAAAACTAAAAAAACGCAAATAAAATTGAGTGGAAAAACAGAAAATAGAAAAAGTGTTTGGTTTTTAACCCCAATATTTGGAACGATGATTTTTATTTTTCTTTATATTTTAGCAACCCGATTTTATCCAGGCGGTTCACAAATTGACCAAAATTCAATTGGATTTAGTTGGATTAACAATTATTGGTGCAATTTACTAAATGAGACTGCAATAAACGGAAAAATAAATTCAGCAAGACCAATTGCTTTAACAGGAATGACAATTCTATGTTTAACGCTTTCCGCATTTTGGTTTTTATTTCCAAGAAACTTAAACATTAGAAAATCAACAAAAAATATCATTCAAATTTCGGGAATATTATCAATGATTATTACAATGTTTATATTTACAAAATATCACGACATAATGACGAATCTCGCTACACTTTTTGGAGTAATTGCATTAATGGGAGCATTTATTATTCTGTACAAAATAAAATGGAACGGACTTTTTAGATTTGGAATATTTAACCTTTTAATAGTTGGAATAAATAATTATGTTTATTACAACAAAGAATTAATTGTATACTTACCAGTCATCCAAAAATTGAGTTTTGCTTCATTCCTAATTTGGATTTGCCTCATAAGCATGAACTTATACAACAAAATAGAAATGAAAACAGAAACCAAAACATAAAAAAAACGAATGCACAAATGCGGTTACAAGAAATGGCGAATTTTGTTGTAAGTTAACGTTTGCGTTTCGCAAGAATTTTTACCTTTAACAGAAAATAATTCGTTCGGAAGTTCGCAACAGTCGCGAAGCCGCGGAACGCTAACTGTAATTGCCTGGCAATCGTATTCACAAGAACTATTTATTTAAATGTCAAATTCAGATTCTTTACAAGTAACGGAATATATAAATTCAATCGATCTTCAATTTAAGCAAGTGGTTGAATTGCTTCGTGAAATTTTTTTAGCGGCAGATTCTGAAATTTTAGAGCATATAAAATGGAATTCTCCAAGTTTCTATTATAATGGAAAAATGAAAGAGTTTGACGCAAAAGAATACAAAAGAGATTTAGCTGTGATAAATTTACATCGCGGAAAAATTCTGATTGTTTTTCCAACTGGCAATAAAATCGACAAGCAAACTGGATTAAATGGAAAAGACTATCCTGACGGACGAAAAATTGTTGAAATTCAGGACATAGAAGATGCTCAAAATAAAGCAGAAGTTTTGAAAAAAGGAATTAAAAACTGGATAGCTCAAATTGAGAGATAAAGCAACAACCGCTAATAGCCGTTAACCGCACCCGAGCGAAACGAACAGAGCGTAGTTAATGGCTCATTCGATTTTCCTTATCTTCAAACTCAAAAACTAACTTATGAAATTTCTCCATTTCCTTTTTATTTTGGTCTCTCTGAATTTTTATGGCCAGAATAACAACGCGCTTCACGAATTTCAATTTTATCACAATGGCTATATTGAAAATAAAAAGGCTATACAAATTGCTCTTATTATAGGATTGGACACTATAGATTGTGGAATCAGTGAAGGCCAAATAGTATTGCCAAAATCAAATTTAAAAGGTTCCATTCTAATGCGTTTCAAAAAGAAAAGCTACCAAATTGACGATGTAGATTTTTCAAAAATTGATGTTGGATCGCTTATGATTTTCGGAGTGGAAAAGAATATGAAGAATTTCGCTCTTGTTACCGAAGAATTTCCAAACTTGTATCATGTTAAAAATACTTTAAGTTTACTAGAAATAGAAAACATAGAGCAGGTAAAAGAGATTTGTTTTGTTAGTTTTCCTTCCAAACTTCAAAATGGAAAAAACATGACAGTCAAAAATTATAATAAGACGTCAATTACAAATAAATGAAACGGAGCGTAACAGACCTTCCATGTATCGTTCCGATTTTTAAACCTAACTTTTTGTTATCTTTATAATCCGTAAAAAAACTCTTCTGAACTAAGCCTCGGAACGATAGGCATAAACACAATTAATATAATAAAAATAAAATATATGGTAGAGATTACACAAGTTGAAAAGTATATCAAAATCGAAGTGAAGGGACTTCATAAACTGTGGGCATTCAAAAATGAACTGAAAATTCCCAAAGATCATATAAAGGATGCTTATCAAGATATGGAAAAACTGTCTGGTTGGAAAGGTTGGCGAATGCCTGGTACTGAAGTTCCATTTTTAATTACTGCAGGAACATTTTATAAAAGTGGCGATGCTATATTTTGGGATGTGATTAATCTTGATAAGGCAATTATAATCGAACTTGAACACGAGCAATTTAAAAGACTAATAGTTGAAGTGGAAAATCCACAAGAATCTATTGCTTTATTAAAAACATAGAGATCACCCATACATAGCATGGATTTACCACAATAACTCATTTCGTCATCAAAAAAATAGATACCAATGGGAAATAAAAAAGAATTATTACCTGAAGAAAGTTCATCACTTCTTAAAACATTGAAAGACCGTTTCGAAAAAAACACCAACCGTCATGAAGGTATTGAGTGGAATAAAGTGCTAGCAAAATTGGAAGCCAATAACGACAAATTGTGGTCACTACATGAAATGGAAAAAACAGGCGGTGAACCCGATGTAGTGGGTTATGATAAAAAAACGAATGAATACGTATTCTATGATTGTTCCCCAGAAAGTCCAAATGGTCGTAGAAGCTTTTGTTACGACCGTGAAGCACTCGATTCAAGGAAAGAAAACAAACCAAAAGATAGCGCTATGGATATGGCCACTGCTATGGGCATTGAAATTTTGACGGAAGAACAATATCGGGAATTACAGCAATATGGAAATTTCGATACCAAAACATCGAGTTGGATAAAAACACCTGAAGACATTAGAAAATTGGGCGGTGCTATTTTTTGTGATCGTCGTTACGACAAAGTATTCGTGTATCACAACGGCGCCGAATCTTACTATGCTGCCAGAGGTTTTCGTGGGGCATTAAGAATTTAAATTTTATACAGAACGCTAATTTCACTACCTTAGTAATCCAAATTGAACACTATGAATTTACCATGGTTTAAACGTATTGGTATCTTTTTCATTCCCATAACTATCATGGGATGGTTGCTTTTGGTGGCTGGAATTGCCTATGCTGTTTACCTTTTCATAGACATTGACAGTCGCTCCCATTCGGTGAGTGATACTTTAATCAACTTTGTGTTTAACCTGTTTGTCCTGTGGGTTGTTTATTCCTTAGGAGCTTTCCTGACCAGCAAAGCTCCTAAGTAATTTTACTTATTCAAAACTTCTAAAAGCACTTTGCATTCAGTACCGTTAGGAAATGGAATTTTTAGTTTTTGGGCAAGTGTTGGTGCTATTTCGGTGATTTCTTTTCGGTCGTGAGTTTCTCCTTTAGGAATGTTCCAACCATAAAATATACAAGGAACATGCGTGTCATAACTGTAAATCGTTCCATGCGAAGTTCCCGTTTTGCCATATTCAATGTAACCCGGTTTGTCTAGGATTATTAAATCGCCGTTTTGAGTAACATCATAGCCTTTAGCAATACAATTTAGATTCGCATCATTCCCAGAATTGGCCAAAATTTCCTCTTCAGTATACACGCGCTTCACGTAGTCTTTTGTCATTAAAAAGTCTTTGAAAGCTTGTTTTACTTTGGACAATTCCAATCCTTTCATTTTGATAATTTCTTTATTGAAAAAAAGATTAAAACTGGAATAGTTAAGCACTAAATCTTCCCCAAAAGTATCTGTTGAAAATTTCTTTAGCGAAGTTCTAATGTCTTTTGGCAACACATTGGTCACCTCGTATTTATTGTCATTCAAGTAAGTTACATTTTCTGCTCCAGCGTGATCGGCAGTTAAGAAAACTAGGTAATTGCCTTTCCCAACAGTGGTGTCAAGGTAATTCAAAAACTCTGCAATCGTTTGGTCCAAACGCAAATAGGTGTCTTGCAACTCCATAGAACGCGGTCCCAATTCGTGACCGACATAATCCGTGGAAGAAAAACTAACCGTTAAAAAATCGGTGATGTTGTCTTTTCCTAATGCTTCTTTTTCGATAGCTTTCATCGCAAAATCGGCCAGAAGATTGTTCCCAAAAGGTGTAGAACGAATAACTCCCGCATCGTTTTTGGCTAACATATCTTTAAGATTATAAGGAAAAACAGGTTTGTCACTTTTGTATAATTTCCCTTCATAAGGATTGTCATCAGGCAGACTTTCGTTGTAAGTGGCAATTGGTTTTAGTAATTCCCAATTCTGATTTAGATAAGGCAAATAATGTTTCTCCTCATTGAATTGGGTAACCCAATCTGGCAATTTTTCTCCATAAAAGGTACTCGAAATAAAAGCTCCCGTTTTGCTATACCAAAAAGCCCAATTGGCAAAATGTCCAGCAGGCAAAATAGCTCCACGGTCTTTTAAACTCATTCCAATAACTTTTCCTTTGAAGTTGGTTGCCAATCGCAATTCATCCGTAATTGTAGTGCTTAATAAGTTTTTTGGCGACATTTCTCCTTCGTCTTTTTTGCCATCACCAAGAGTTTTTACAGAATCGTCTTCGGTGCAATATCTTTCTTTACCCAACTTTCTGCTGAACCATTCATTACCCACAATACCATGAGTTGCAGGTGTTGTTCCTGTGTAAATGGAAGCATGTCCCGGGCCTGTATAAGTCGGCATATAATTGTATTGCATATTGTGAAAAGTATAACCTCCGTTCATCAATCGCTTAAAACCTTTTTCGGTAAAATCATCATTAAAACGATACAGGTATTCCATTTTCATTTGGTCCACCACAATTCCAACCACAAGTTTTGGACGCTGCTGTGCGTGCAAATTGGAAAGAAAGAATACGCTAAATACAACAATAAACTTTTTCATGAATTCAATTTTATGACACAAAAATAACCATTAAAATTGATTGCCAGACAAAAAAAAACGCATACAAATTATTGTACGCGTTTTAAAAATACCCAATTTTTATAACAACTATTTTCTACTTCAATATGATAAAATTACATCTTCTGTTGGTGGCATGTTCTTGTGGCGTACAATCGTTATTCGGACACAGAATAAGCGGTCTTGATTCCCCGTAACCTTTGGATTTCAATCGGCTTCTGTTGATGCCATTTTGTACTAAATATTCTAACGCTGATGCCGCTCTTCGGTTTGAAAGCCTCAAGTTGTAAACATCAGAAGCTTGTGAATCCGTGTGCGCACCGATTTCAATTTCCATGTATGGATATTTTTTCAATATGCCAACCAATATATCTAAAACACCTGCCGCTTGTGGTTTGATGTTCCATTTATCTAAATCGAAGTAGATGTTTTCCAATTCAATTTGAATCGTTCCGTCTTCTTTTTTATTGATAATATCTTCGGCATCGTAATAAGATTCGACTTTCATCTGTAAATCTAGATATACTTTTCCTTGTTGACCCGTATCGAATTCTGCTTCGTAAGGAATATAGAAATCTTTGAAAGCAATGACTTTGTATTTTGTATTAGGTTGCGTATTGAAAGCAAAAGTTCCGTCTTTTCCAACCACAACTTCCTCCAATAAATTACCATTCATATCATACAACTTTACTACCGAACCTGGCAATAATTCCGAAGTTTTTTTATCTCTTACTTCACCTTCAACCAAATATTGCAGTTTATTTTCTTCTTGAACAAAAGAATATAAATTGTCATCGCCAGTTCTATTCGAAGCAAAATAACCTGTACTGTCTTTCTCTTTTATTATAAAATTAAAATCATCCATTTCGCTATTAATCGATGAGCCTAAATTCATAGGTTTATCAAACTGACCATCCTCAAGCATCGTACTCATGAAAATATCCAAATTTCCATTTCCTTGATGCCCATCTGAAGCGAAATAAAGTGTATTATCACCAGCCATGAAAGGAAATTGTTCTCTTTGGTTTGTGTTTATATTTTCTCCCAAATTCAATGGCTGACTGTAAGTACCATCATCATTTATAGTAACCCTATAAATATCCATAGAACCTATTGTCCCGGCCATATCACTAGCAAAATATAATGTCTTACCATCTTTACTTAAAGAAGGATGCTCCACAGAATATTGATCGCTTGAGAAAGGAGTCATCGTAACCTTGTCCCATTTTCCATCTATAAATTCCGCTTTATAAATTTTCACAGTAGCAACTTTTTCAGTACCAACTTGTACTTGTTTATCGCCCGTTCTGTTGAAATACATTGTTTTACCATCCGTACTAAAAGTAGCTGAGCTTTCATGGCTCTTCGTATTAATTACGGCCGGAAATGGTTCAATTCTTTCCAACTGCCCTTTTGAACTCACCGTAGCGCTGTACAAATCCAAATAAGGTTTCTCATTCCATTTGTAAACTGGGCTTTCAAAGTTTCTTGTGGAGGCAAATGCCACTTTATCACCATAAAAAGAAATACCGAAATCGCCATTGGTTTTGTTCTTCGTCATCATCTGAAGCTTGAAACTTTTGGGTGTATTTCGAGTGATATTTTTCATGAACTTAGGTGTGTTTTGCTCAAATCCTAAATACTTTGACATGATTTCATCACCTTTAATCAAATCATTAGTTCCTTTTAAAGCGTTGGCATAACGGAATAAAACTTCGGGTTTTAAACTGTCTTTATACGTGAAATATAATTGTCCGTAGGCACGAACAGCATTGTTCATTTGGAAATTATAGTAATAGCAATCACCTAGATTTTGCAATACTTTTAGGGATTGTGGTACTTGTTCATATTGTTCCGCAGCTTTGATATATGATTTTTTAGCAAACAATTTATCGCCTTCTTTTACGGTACCTTGCTTTACAGCACCTTTCTTTTGCGCGAAAAGAGTAGTGCTAAAGCAAAAAATTAAAAATATATAGGTAATTTTTTTCATCATTTTCTAAATTAAAAGAATCTTGGTGATTTATCATATCCATTCTTACTATTCTTAGAAGAACTTCCTACGCCTATATCAAATAACAAAAAGACTTCGTGTGAACCTGAGTTGAAGTTCCCTAAATTAGACAAGGTATAGTCATAAGCATAGCCTACACGCATATTTGGTGTCACAAAGAAATTGACCAAACCACTGATGGAATCGTCGATTCTATACCCCATCCCTACTTCGAATTTATTATTTATCAATACGTTCGTTGTTAAATCAATAGAAACTGGCGCGCCAGCAACTCCTTTAGCCATAAAAGCTGGCTTAAGTTTAAAATTATCATTATTGTTAAACGTAAATACGTATCCTCCCGTTAAAAAATAATGTATCTCCTCTACCCCAGTTGTTGTAATACCTGATTGACTTTCAAGATGTTTAGAAGTAATTAAATTAGGTGTAGATAAACCAAGATAATAATTGTCGCCAAATAGATAAGTTCCTGCTCCAAAATTTGGGAATACTTGGCTAATATTATTTTGAAATGCTGGGTCTGGTAATGGATCCGTTAATACAAATCCGTTGAAATTGGTATTGAAAAGCGTTACACCACCTTTAACACCGAACGATAATTTAGTGGTTTCACCAACAGGTAATACATAAGCAAAATCGGCAAAAATATTATCTTCCTTTACTACATTTCCAATTTCATCATGGATAAAGGAAATTCCTAACTCTACTCTTTTGGAAACAGGTTTGTGGGCAAAAAAGGTACCTGTTGTTGGTGCTCCTTCTAAACCAACCCATTGTGTTCTGTACAATCCACCTACTCTAAGAACACCTGGATTATCCGTCGCATATGCTGGATTTAGAACACTCATATTATACATATATTGTGTGAACTGAGGATCTTGCTGAGCATAAGTTTTGGTAGCCAAAAATGCTATTGTAATAAAAGCGAGATATTTTAATATACTGTTTTTCATAATTACTCTCTTTTCTACTTTATCTGTTTAGGTATAATCTTCCTTGAACTGGTTCTCTATTACCATCATTGAATTCAAGTACATAAAAATAAACGCCTGTCGGCAATACACCATTTCCTAAATTCAAATTCCCTTCTGTACTTGTTCCGTTCCAATTTTGTGAATCAATTCTACCCACATAAACTATACTTCCGTATCGGTTGAAGATTTGCAATCTGAAATAAGGATATAATATTGGAAGATTTGGAATCACAAATTCATCATTGATTCCATCACCATTTGGAGAGAAACCATCTGGAATTACCAAATCATTACAAACGGTTAAATCAACTGTAACTTGTAATCTAGTTGGACTTTCACAACCGCTACCTGCAACGTAACTTGCGTAATAAGTTGTTCCGTTTACTAATAAATCGGCAGGACTATATGCTGTTCCACCAGTGTTTGCATTATACCATACTACAGTTTCTGTTCCATTAATATTACTTGATAAATTAGCAACTGTTGGGCTATTAGCTTCGCAAAATAAATTCCCGTTTGGAAATAATACTGGAGTTCCCAATGAAGTTACTGAGAAAGTAAATGGTGTGAGACTTGTTCCTGCCACTCCACATGTTGTTATTGTGGAATCTAATTGATTAATCGTAACAGTTGTATCTCCAGCATTTGCTAAATCGGTTGCTGGAATAGTGAAACTTCCAACACCTGCTGTGAATGTTACGTTAAGAGTTGTTGTAGCTGTATTGGCTCCTGTCAATTGATAAGTAATCGCATAAGTTCCATCTACTAAATTTGTTGCATTGGAAATCGTAACTTCACTACTAAAATTCACACAGGTTGTCTGAGCAGCCAATGTAGCACCAGTAACATTTGGCAACGGTAACAATTCAAAGTTAACGGTTGCATTTTCAGTTAGATTACTACAACCTGTAGTCGCCACAATACCATTTACCGTTAAGGAATAAATATCTGCATTTGCGAATGTTGACGCTGGAATTGTAAATTGTCCAATACCACTTGTTATAGTTACATTACCCGAATTTCCAGTAGTTGGTGTTCCAGTTGGAACAGTATAATTAAATACATAAACACCATCTGGCATACCCGTAGCACCTGCAATATTAACTGTTATTGCGTTTCCTAAACAAGCATTGGTAGCTGTTAAATTGGCATCTATTAAATCGGCAAGTGGATTGATAACAAAACTTTTAGCCACACCTGCTAATGTTACGCCACATGTAGAAGTATTATTCTGAATCGTTGTAAAGTTAATAACCGTTGTTCCAACATTCGGAATAGAAGCCGCAGGAATTACAAAACTTCCAACATTTGAAGCAATTGTCACTACAACTGATTGATTTGGTAAAGTATTACTTCCATTTAAATCGAAGTTTATCGTGTAAGTCCCATCAGTCATTCCGCTTAAATTCACTGTTTCACTTGAACCTAAACAAATTGATGTAGTCGTTACATTTGCACTTGCTAATTGTGGATTTGGCAATACGATGAATTGTACACTTGTCTGACTAGAACCACAAGTATTGGTAACTTTATAAGTATAACTATAAGTTCCAGAAGCAAAACTAATAATGATGATTGGGTTTGTTACTACATTTCCGTTAGCGTCATCTGTCCAAGTTCCACCTGTCTGCTGACCTGTTAATAAAGTAGTTAAATCAAAAACACCAACCGAAGGACAAACACTTTGTATTCCTGTGAATGTTCCAGCATTTGGAGTAGGATTAACAATAACGGTAACCGTTGCAGTATTTGATATACATGGTGATGTTCCACCTGTTACTGTATAAGTGAAATGGTAAGTCCCCGCTCCTGCAGTTGTTGGATTAAAAATATTATTCGATAAAGCATTACTGTTATCATCATCAGCCCAAGTTCCAACGCCTTGTGTTCCGTCTAATCCTGTGAATAAATCTACAGAAGTTACATTAGCACAAGTAGTCAATGTTTGACCCACACCACCAGCATTTGGTGCTTGCGCAATAGTAACAACAACTGTTGCAGTTGAAGTAGTACAAAGTCCACCACCAACTGTATAAGTATAAGTATCCGCTAAATCGACTGTAGGATCAAAAACTCCTGTTCCACTAGCTAAAGCTGGCGTCCATGTTCCTCCTGTTTGTGGCGTTCCAGTAAGTGATGCAAATAAATCTTGAGGAGCATCATTAGAACAGAATATTTTAGGATTACCTGTTCCAGCATCTGGAATAGGATTTACGATTACATCAATTGTAGCACTATCATTATCACAAAGTTGTGGTCCTGTGAAAGCATACGTGTAAGTTTGCGCAGTATCTACAGCAGGGTCAAAAACTCCTGTTCCACTAGCTAATGCCGGCGTCCATGTTCCTCCTGTTTGTGCAGTAGCTCCTAAATGAGTAAATAAATCTTCTGGAGCACTATTTAAACAAAGCGTTACAGTTCCGTTTTGACCTGCTTCTGGTCCTACCGTTACATTAACAATTATTGTTGCAACTGCATCTGCACATGGAGCAATTCCTGTTATCGTATAATCATAATTTGTTGCAACATCTACCGCTGGATTAAAGATTCCTGTACCACTAGCTAATGCTGGTGACCAAGTTCCTCCAGTTTGTGGAGTTCCCGTTAAGAATGTAAATAAATCAATCGGACTTGCATTGGAACAAATTGGCACTGTTGCACCTGTTCCTGCATCTGGAACCGGACTTACTGATACATCAACTGTAGCTTGTGAATCAGGACAAGGAGCAGTTCCTGTAACGGTATAAGTATATAATGTTGCAGCATCAACAGCTGGGTCAAAGAACCCTGTACCACTTGCCATAGCTGGCGCCCATACTCCACCCAATTGGGCTGTACCTCCTAACAAAGTAAATAAATCTAAGGCTGGACTGCTTGAACAAAATGAATGCGTTGTGCTTACTCCTGCAACAGCAGGTTGTGAAACATTAATAACTACTGAACCATTTTGTAATTGACTACATGATGGCGTCGTTGCAGTTGTTATACTAACTAAAGTATAGGTCGTTGTTACTGAATAGGTAGAAACAATTGTTGCTATTCCAGCTGCATTTAAAACAATAGTTTGATTAGCTCCAGCATTTACATTGTACGTTACTGTAGCATTTGGAGAACCTGTAAAAGTTACTGTAGAACTTCCTCCAGAACAAATCAAAGTAGTGTTTGCAGTTATCGTTACGGTTGGAAATGGTATTACTGTGATAGTAACACTTCCTGTTAAAGGTTTCGTACAAGGTTGTGCTCCAGATGATGTAATACTTACTAAAGTATAAGTAGTTGTTGCTGAATACGTAGTAACTATAGTAGCAATTCCAGTCGCATCCAAAACTATAGTTTGATTGACACCGCTATTTACTGTATAGGTTACTGTAGCATTTGGTGTTCCTGTAAAAGTTACAGTAGCTTGACCATTTTGACATACATTACTAAAATTACTTGTAATCGTTACTATAGGTAACGGCAATACCGTAATTTGAACACTTGCCGTTTGTGGATTAGTACAACTTGGTGTGGTAGGTGTAGCCACACTTACTAGAGTAAAAGTGGTATCAACTAAATAAGTATTTGTAATCGTAGCAGAACCTGCAGCGTCTAAAACAATTGTTTGATCACTTCCTCCGTTAATGGTGTAAGTAACTGTAGCATTTGGTGTTCCTGTAAAAGTTATAGTAGTACTGTCTCCAGAACAAATAGTTGTGTTTGAAGCAGTAATAGTAACCGTTGGTAATGGAACTACTGTTAGTGTAACAATAGTACCTAATAGTTTAGTACAACTCGGACTTCCAGCTGTAGTTACACTTACTAATACGACAATTGTAGTTGTTGTATATGTACCGGCTAAAGTTGCTGTTCCTGTTCCATCTAATACTATGGTTTGATCACTTCCTCCATCAATTGTATAAGTTACTGTAGCATTTGGTGTTCCTGTAAAAGTTAATGTAGAACTTGCATTTTCGCAAATTGTAGCTGGTGCAAAAGTTGCCGTTGCTGTTGGATCTATAACATTTAGTGTAATTATGGTTCCTAATAATTTAGTACAACTTGGACTTCCCGCTGTAGTTACACTTACTAATACAACGGTAGTGTTTACATTATAAGTTCCAACTAAAGTAGCTGTCCCTGCCCCGTCCAATACTATCGTTTGATCACTTCCTCCGTTGATGTTGTAAGTAACTGTAGCGTTTGGTGTTCCTGTAAAGGTTAATGTTGAACTTGTATTCGCACAAATTGTAGTTGGAGCAAATGTTGCTGTTGCAGTTGCCTCAATTACCGTTAAAGTAATAATTGTTCCTAATAGTTTACTACAACTTGGACTTGTTGTTGCCACACTTACTAATGTAACTGTTGTGTTTACTGTATAAGTCCCCACTAAAGTTGCTGTTCCTGTTCCGTCCAATAATATCGTTTGATTACTTCCGCCATCGATAGTGTAAGTTACTGTAGCATTTGGCGTCCCAGTAAAAGTCAATGTTGAACTTGTATTGTCGCAAATTGTAGCTGGCGCAAAAGTAGCCGTTGCTGTTGGATCAATTACTGTTAGCGTAATGATGGTTCCTAATAATTTAGTACAACTCGGGCTTCCCGCTGTGGTAACACTTACTAATACAACTGTTGTAGTTAATGTATAAGTTCCAACTAAAGTTGCAGTTCCTACTCCGTCTAATACTATGGTTTGATCACTTCCGCCATCTATGTTGTAAGTTACTGTAGCATTTGGTGTTCCAGTAAAAGTTAGTGTTGAACTTGTATTAGCACAAATCGAAGTTGGTGCAAATGTTGCGGTTGCCACTGGATCAATTACTGTAAGCGTAATTATGGTTCCTAATAGTTTGGTACAATTCGGGCTACCCGCAGTAGCTACACTTACTAAAGTAACTGTCGTGTTTACTGTATAAGTTCCTACTAAAGTTGCTGTACCTGCTCCATCCAATACTATCGTTTGATTGCTTCCTCCATTGATAGTATACGTTACTGTAGCATTTGGTGTACCCGTAAAAGTTAATGTAGAACTAGTATTACTACAAATTGTAGTTGGTGCAAAAGTGGCAGTAGCAGTTGGATCAACTACTGTTAAAGTAATTACTGTTCCTAATAATTTAGTACAACTCGGGCTTCCTGCAGTAGTTACACTTACTAAGGTAACTGTCGTAGTTAATGTATAAGTTCCAACTAAAGTCGCTGTACCTGCTCCATTCAAAACTATTGTTTGATTACTTCCACCATCAATAGTATAAGTAACCGTGGCATTTGGTGTTCCTGTAAAAGTTAATGTAGAACTTGTGTTAGCACAAATTGTTGTTGGTGCAAAAGTAGCAGTTGCGGTTGGATCAATTACTGTAAGTGTAATGATTGTTCCTAATAATTTAGTACAACTCGGACTACCGGCAGTTGTTACACTTACTAATACTACTGTGGTGTTTACAGTATAAGTACCAACTAAAGTTGCTGTTCCAGCAGCATCCAGTACTATCGTTTGATTACCTCCTCCGTTTATTGTATAAGTAACCGTTGCATTTGGTGTACCTGTGAAAGTTAGTGTTGAACTCGTATTGGCACAAATTGTTGCAGGTGCAAAAGCAGCTGTAGCTGTTGCGTCAATTACTGTTAGTATAACTGTAGTTCCTAATAATTTAGTACAACTTGGGCTACCTGCTGTGGTTACACTCACTAAAGTAACTGTAGTGTTTACAGCATAAGTGCCTACTAAAGTTGCTGTACCTGTTCCATCCAAAACTATCGTTTGATTGCCACCTCCATTGATATTATAGGTTACGGTTGCATTTGGTGTTCCTGTGAAAGTTAATGTAGAACTTGTATTGTTACAAATTGTAGCAGGATTAAAGACTGCTGTTGCGGTTGGATCAATTACTGTTAATATAATTGTAGTTCCTAATAATTTAGTACAAATTGGGCTTCCCGCTGTTGTTACACTTACTAATGTAACTGTGGTGTTTACAGTATAAGTACCAACCAAAGTTGCTGTTCCTGTTCCGTTTAACACTATTGTTTGATTGCCACCTCCATTGATATTATAGGTTACGGTTGCATTTGGTGTACCTGTAAAAGTTAGCGTAGAACTTGTATTAGCACAAATTGTTGCGGGTGCAAAAGCTGCTGTAGCGGTTGGGTCTATAACAGTTAATACAATCGTAGTACCTAATAATTTAGTACAACTTGGGCTTCCCGCCGTTGTTACACTTACTAATGTGACTGTAGTGTTTAAAGTATAAGTCCCTACCAAAGTTGCTGTTCCTGCTGCATCTAATACTATTGTTTGATTAGCTCCACCATTGATTGTATACGTTACTGTAGCATTTGGAGTTCCAGTGAAAGTTAATGTTGAACTTGTGTTTGCACAAATTGTTGTTGGAGCAAAAGCAGCGGTTGCTGTTGGGTCAACTACCGTTAGTATAATTGTAGTGCCTAATAATTTCGTACAACTTGGACTTCCTGCTGTAGTTACACTTACTAATGTAACAGTTGTGTTTACAGTATAAGTTCCTACTAAAGTTGCGGTTCCAGCTCCATTTAATACTATCGTTTGATTGCCACCTCCATTGATATTATAGGTTACGGTTGCATTTGGCGTACCTGTAAAAGTTAATGTAGAACTTGTGTTTGCACAAATTGTCGTTGGTGCAAAAGCAGCTGTTGCTGTTGGGTCAATTACGGTTAATATAATTGTCGTGCCTAATAATTTAGTACAACTTGGACTTCCGGTTGTAGTTACACTTACTAATGTGACTGTAGTGTTTAAAGTATAAGTCCCTACCAAAGTTGCTGTTCCAGCTCCATTCAATACTATTGTTTGATTAGCTCCACCATTGATTGTATACGTTACTGTAGCATTTGGAGTTCCAGTGAAAGTTAATGTAGAACTTGTATTAGTACAAATTGTAGCAGGACTAAAAGCAGCTGTAGCGGTTGGATCAATTACTGTTAGTGTAATGATCGTACCTAATAATTTAGTACAAGTAGGACTTGATGTTGCCACACTTACCAAAACCACTGTAGTGTTTACAGTATAAGTTCCAACCAAAGTTGCAGTTCCTGCCCCATTCAACACTATCGTTTGATTGCTTCCGCCATTTATTGTATACGTTACTGTAGCATTTGGAGTTCCCGTAAAGGTTAACGTAGAACTGGTATTAGTACAAATTGTAGCAGGACTAAATGCAGCCGTAGCTGTTGGATCTATTACTGTTAGCGTAATGATAGTTCCTAATAATTTAGTACAACTCGGACTTCCTGCACTAGTTACGCTTACCAAGGTAACTGTTGTGTTTACAGTATAAGTACCAGATAAAGTGGCTGTACCTGTTCCGTTTAACACTATTGTTTGATTAGCTCCACCATTAATAGTGTAAGTTACTGTAGCATTTGGCGTACCCGTAAAAGTTAATGTAGAACTAGTATTAGCACAAATTGTGGTAGGATTAAAAGCAGCCGTTGCCGTTGGATCAATTACCGTTAGCGTAATCGTTGTTCCTAATAATCTAGTACAAGTTGGGCTTCCTGCTGTGATTACACTTACTAATGTAACCGTTGTGTTTACAGCATAAGTACCCACTAAAGTTCCTGTTCCAGAACCATTCAAGACTATTGTTTGATTACCTCCCCCATTAATAGTGTATGTTACTGTAGCATTTGGCGTGCCTGTAAAAGTTAATGTAGAACTTGTGTTGGCACAAATTGTTGCAGGACTAAAAGCAGCTGTAGCAGTTGGATTAATTACCGTTAGCGTAATAGTAGTTCCTAATAACTGTGTACAAACTGGAGTGGTTGCCGAAGCTACACTTACTAATGTAACAGTCGTATTTACTAGATAAGTCCCAACCAAAGTTGCTGTCCCTGCTCCATCCAACACTATTGTTTGATTACTTCCTCCATTAATAGTGTACGTTACCGTTGCATTTGGTGTTCCAGTAAAAGTTAATGTAGAACTTGTATTAGTACAAATTGGAGCTGGACTAAAAGCAGCACTAACTGTTGGTAACGGCAATACATTAATAGTAACACTTCCTGATTGCAATTGACTACAACTTGGCGAACCTGATGAAGCTACGCTAACTAATGCATAAGTTGTTGACAGTGTATAAGTTGTTGAAATAGTAGCAGTTCCTGAACCATTTAACACAATCGTCTGATTACTTCCGCTATTTACCGTATAAGTTACTGTTGCATTTGGCGTTCCTGTAAAAGTTACTGTTGCGCTACTTCCAGAGCATATAGTTGCAGCACTTGCACTAATTGTTACGACCGGCAAAGGCAATATTGTAATGGTAACTGTAGACTGTGCTGGGGCACATATTGAAGTTACCGTATAAGTAAATGTATAAGGACTTCCAACCAATGTCATTGTAGACACATCCAATGTTCCTTGAGAACCATTTGAGGTAGCTATTGGCCCTGTCCAAACTCCCGTATTATCTGGAGATCCTCCTAATAAATTAAATAAATCAAAAGGGGCTGTTGAAGGAATATTATTTACACAAATTGATCTAGTACCATTCGTTCCAGCATTATTTGGTTGATAAATATTAACTAAAACCTCCAATCTATCACTACTTTCACAGGGAGGATCAATCGTAGTTGCGTAATAAGACTGTCCATTTACCAATGGCGTTGAAGGATCTAAAGGAATACCAAAAGTAGAAGTCAGATACCAATTATTATTTCCCGAAGCAACAAGATCATTTACTGTTGGAGCAGCAATACTACAAAACTCCTGCACAGCATTACCCGTCGGAACTGGCACCAAACCAACATTTACAAATAACGACAACCTAGAAGTTTGACAACCCGTATCAGGATTGGTTTGACTTATATAATAAATCGTATTATCGGTTAATATAGTACTTAAAGAAATTGGAGTAACACCCAAAGGCGTAGTATACCATTGAAGATTATTACCAATAATATTAAATTGCGGATTCGTTTGAACCGCCTGGCTTAAACTAGTCACACAAACTCCTTGAAAGTTGGCCCCTAAAGGCGCTGTGTAGATTGTCACAACTACACTTTGTCTAGTACCACAAGTTCCTGTGTTATCATCTGCAAAATAATCCTGACCATTTTGTAGCGATGCACCACTTGATAAAGCAGTAGTAGAAATCGCTGTATCATACCATTGAATCCCTCCTCCATTATCAGTAGCCTGCAAAGAAGCAATTGTAGGAGATTGTGTATCACAAAAAGATTGCGCCGCATTAGTAACCGTTGGACATTGAGAATAAACACATTGAGTACTGGCCAAAAAACACAGCAATAAATAGAAGAGAAAAATGTTTTTTCTAATAAGTGTAGTTATTCTCATAAGCAATTTAATTTAGTCCTATATTTTACTCAAACTACATTTTCAATCAACACTAAAAATTCTTCAGCAATTGGATAGTTTAAACATTTAGAATTAGTAACATTTTTATACACTAATCCAAAGTATATATTAATGCACTATATTACTCATTAAATTAATCTTAAAATTTCACTTATTAAAATGTTATAAACAAACTAATCAACATTATTAACAATTTGTTGTGATTGGAAATTAATTATAAAATATTGGTTTTAAATTAATTGAATTATAAAAAAGATAAAAAAGAAAGTTATTAAGAATAAAGCTAACTTTCTATAAATAAAAAATTGTTAATAAGTTTACCTCTTAAAGTAAACAAATTAACAACTAAAAGTAAATTTAAAACGCTGCTACTATTCCATAGATTGTATTTCTGTTACAGCCAATTTATATTCTGAAATCATTGTATTAATGATGTCTGAAACTGGCTTTATATCGTGAATAATTCCCGCGATTTGTCCAATTTCAAGTTCTCCTTCAACCAAATCTCCTTCAAACATTCCTTTCTTTGCTCTTGCTCTTCCCAAAAGTGTTTTCAATTCTTCTGGTGTTGGGCATTTGGCATATAAATCCTGAACATCATTGTAAAATTTATTTTTGATTAATCGAACAGGTGCTAGTTCTTTCATAGTTAATTGAGTATCTCCCTCCTTAACCTCAACAATCGTATTTTTAAAATTATCATGTGCCGAACTTTCTACAGAAGCAGCAAATCGGGAACCCACTTGAACTCCATCTGCACCCAAAACCATCACAGCAAGCATTCCACGCCCACTAGCAATTCCGCCAGCCGCAATTAAAGGAATTTTAATTTTTTCCTTTACCATTGGAATTAAGGTTAGTGTTGTAGTTTCTTCTCGTCCATTATGCCCACCAGCTTCAAAGCCTTCAGCAACTACTGCATCTACTCCCGCCTCTTGAGCTTTTAAAGCAAATTTGGAACTGCTTACCACATGAACAACTGTTATTCCTTTTTCCTTCAAAAAAGAAGTCCATGTATTGGGGTTTCCAGCCGATGTGAAAACAATTTTTACTCCTTCATCCACAATGATATTTATAATTTCCTCAATATTGGGATATAACATCGGGACATTAACCCCAAAAGGTTTGTCCGTGGCTTTTTTACATTTTTGAATATGCTCTCGAAGTACTTCGGGATACATGGAACCTGCGCCTATTAGTCCCAATCCACCAGCATTGCTTACCGCACTTGCTAATTTATAGCCACTATTCCAAATCATTCCTCCTTGAATAATTGGATATTTTATGCCAAAAAGTTGTGTGATTTTATTCATTTAATCTGAACTTGTTTCAGATTCCACAAAGTAGAACCTTTTAGTTTTTAATTATTTTTCCTGTTTGCGTATAAGAACCACTTTCAATTTTATAGAAATACATTCCTAAATTTAAACGCTCCAACGATACAACTCCATGTTGTTGTAAACTATCATTTTCTAAAACCAATTGCCCTAAATTATTGAAAAGGGAAAACTTGGCATTGGAGAAATTATCAGGAAATGAAATGGACAGATACTGGTTTACCGGATTAGGGAAAACAACAAAATTATATTTCGTATTTGAATTTATTTGCAACAATCCATTGGTAATCGCCAATTGAAAATCGGGGATGCCATATCCTAGTTGCGCAGTTGGATTGGAAAATCTATCGGAAGATTGTTTCACTAAATCTACAATTTGCTGATTGGTTAGATTTGGAAATGCTTGCCAAAAACTAGCAATCATTCCCGCCAATATGGGACAAGAAATTGAAGTTCCGCTAATCGTTGTAATACCTCCAGCAGAATTAGATGCTACCGAATTTTCCCCTTGCGCCATCACATCGGGTTTTACTCTTTGGTCAAATGATGGTCCAATGGAACTAAACGTGGCATAGGTTTCATCGGCCTTTACAGCTCCAACAGCCAATACATTCGTAGCTTCAGCTGGAACCCCAACATATGGAGCTGTGAGTGATGTCCCTGTATTTCCGGCAGCAGCAACTACAATCATACCTTTACTAAAAGCAATATTAGCACCTTGTGAAGCATAGGCAAGATTGCCCGTCATTTCAGAATAGGTGTGACTATATGAAGGGTAGTTTGGATAGTCAAAATAACCCAAAGAAGATGTAATCACATCAGCTCCAAGTCGGTCCGCCTCCTCTGCTCCTTCTACCCAATAGCTTTCTTCAACTGGATTTTCATCGGCACTGTCTTCGGTAATAAATAAATAATATTTAGCATCCGGAGCCGTTCCTATTAATTGATTCTCAACGTAGCCTCCCATTGTGGAAAGCACTATGGTTCCATGAGCATTTCCTGTGTAAAAATTATTATTATCGTCAACAAAATTGTAACCACCCAATATTTGATTATTATCTCGCAATCTTTGAAAAGGCAAAATAACATCCACATTAGGAAATCCTGCATCCAAGACCGCAATGATTTTACCCGTTCCAGTATAACCTTGTTGGTGTACTAAATGTCCGTTCAACATTTGGATTTGATTGGCAGAAGTTCCATAGGCAAAATTCGTATTGGTTTCCAAAACCTTATTCAAACCTTTCTCCTTTTTATTATATGAATTTCTGCCACCAGTATTTAAAGAAGTATTTGCAAAACGAATATGATCAACAAAAGCAAAACTCAACAATGCATTTATATCGCTGATAGAACCGCGAATATGAACTGAATTTAACCACTTGGATTTTGCCTTTACTACAATTCCAACTGCGTTTGTAATTTGGTCAACATAAGGTTGGTGCAAAGGCACATCGGTTATATCAAGGGCAATATTCTGATTGATTCTTCTATCCAACGAACGCTGTGTCAACATCGTCAAAGGATTATCAAAGTAAGATTGAAAATTGGGTTTGTCCGTAAAATAAACCCACGCATCCTCTTGGGAATAGGCTGAAAAAGTAAAAATGAAACAGACAAATAGTAGTAATTTCTTCATAGCTTACAATTTGAAAGCACCAAATTACGAAATTACACCCGAACCAACTAATTCATCATCAATATTCCAGGCAACAAATTGTCCTTCGGTAATAGCCGATTGAGATTCGTCAAAAGAAACATACAAACCGCTTTCAAATTGATGTAAGGTAGCTTTTTGCAACGCTTGGCGATATCTAACGCGAGCCATAACTTGCATAGTTTCTCCATTTTTAAGCGCTAAGTCTTCGCGTATCCAATGAATTTCTGAAGGCAAAACTCTCAATGTTTTTTTGAATAATCCCGGATGATTAGCTCCTTGACCTGTATAAATAGCATTGGTTGTAACATCCGTTGCGATAATAAATAATGCTTCTTTGGTACCGCCAACATTGAGTCCTTTTCGTTGACCGATGGTGAAATAATGAGCGCCTTGATGCTTTCCAACCACTTTCCCGCTTTCTGGAGAATAGGAAATTCCTTGAGCTTCAAAAACCAGTTGCTCTTCTAAAGAATTAAACACGGGTTGTGTTTGATTATATATGGAACTATTAGCTTCCACTTCATAAATCACTCCCGCTTTCGGTTGTAATTTTTGTTGTAGAAATTCAGGCAAACGCACTTTCCCTATGAAACATAATCCTTGTGAATCTTTCTTTTCGGCTGTGACCAAATCCAATTGCATGGCAATTTCCCGCACTTGTGGTTTGGTTAATTCTCCAATTGGAAACAATGATTTTGATAATTGCTCTTGTGACAATTGACAAAGAAAATAAGATTGATCTTTATTACCATCTTTTCCAGCTAAAAGCTGATAAACTGGCTTTCCATTAACTTCGATTTCTCCTTTTCTGCAATAATGTCCAGTGGCAACAAAATCGGCACCAAGCGACAAAGCAATTTTCATGAAAACATCAAATTTTATTTCGCGATTGCACAATACATCCGGATTTGGAGTACGTCCTTTTTCATATTCGTTGAACATATAGTCCACGATTTTTTCTTTGTATTGTTCGCTTAAATCAACGGTTTGAAATGGGATTCCCAATTTTTCAGCAACAAGAAGTGCATCGTTACTGTCTTCGAGCCAGGGACATTCATTGGAAATGGTAACCGAATCATCGTGCCAATTTTTCATAAAAAGCCCAATAACTTCGTAGCCTTGCTCTTTTAAAAGATAAGCAGCAACACTCGAATCAACACCACCAGAAAGCCCAACAACAACTCTTTTCATTTGAAACCAATGTAATTTTGGCGCAAAATTACTTCAAATTAATTACTATTCCTCTTAATTATCTCTTTTTTGGAATTTCCTCCCTTGATAATTCATATTGACATCTTTCATTTTTCCTTTTTCCAGAATTTTCCACATGCCTACTTTTTTCCCATCTTTAAAAAGCCCTTGTCCCGCTATTTGGTTTGTCTCATCTCTAAATGTGGCTTTACCATCGTATTCGCCATTTTTAAAAGAACTGTCCTCTAAGACAACGGCATCTTCGGTGTATTTTTTATAAGGACCATTTTTAATTCCATCTATATAATTTGTTTCTTCGGCAATTTTTCCGTTTTTGAAAAATACTTTACGAGTGCCTTTTAATTTTCCTTTAACGTAGAATTCTGTAGCCATGATTTGAGGAGAATCTTCATGATAATATTTCCATTCGCCTTCAAATAGTTTATTGACTACTTTTCCCTCGCTAACTTTATTACTTTTTTGATTATAAAAAATGGTATAACACGAATTGTCTTTAGCACTAAACTCTCTGGTTGCGATAACAGTACCGACTTTGGTATCATCAAAAAACTTGAACATGCCAACCTCTTTTCCGTGATCAAAAGTACCTTCATATCTTGGTCGTTTTGATTCTTCGTAGATTCCTTTCCACAAACCTTGCTTCTTGCCGTCTTTATCGAGTTTATTGGTATCCTGTGCAAAAGCTACTGTGCTTACAAGTAGAAAAATTAAAAACTGTTTCATTATGAATATTTATTTTATATAACTGTAAAAATGGAATTTTAGTATGGCAAAAACAATTCCAATTTTAAATTTGGATTGCTTTTTTATTAAGAACCTAATTCTAAAGCTCTATCATTTGCCGCTTGAATTGCTTTTACAATGGTTTGTTCTAATATATTTTGTTCAAAAACTTTAAGAGCGCTTTCAGTAGTTCCACCTTTCGATGCCACTTTGGTAATCCATTCCTCATTGGAAAGTGAATTGGTATTTTGAATCGCAACAGAACCCATGAAGGTTTGATTAACCAATAATTCTGCTTCCGATTCGTTGAAGCCCAATTGCACCGCTGCATGTATCATAGATTTCATAAAATAGAAAACATACGCCGGTCCACTACCCGAAATTGCCGTTGCAGCATCAATGAGTTTTTCGTTTTCTACATAAACTGATTTTCCTGTCGTGTTGATTAGATTTTGAATGATAAATAATTCCTTTCTATCCACTGCCGATGAAGCAGAAAAAACAGTCATTCCCATTCCAATTTGCGTTGGAATATTAGGCATCGAGCGAACAATTTTCGAGCATCCTAAAAGTTTTTCAATGGTAGCAATAGTTACACCAGCCATTACCGAAAATAGGATTTGGTTTTCGTTTAAATAAGGTTTTAACATCATAGCCAAAACTTCAAAATCCTGTGGTTTCACTGCTAAAATTACAATGTCAAATTGGTTAATTTTTGACGAAACCGTTGCCGAAAAATTAGTGTCTGGAATTCCGAATTCCGTGTCAATTTTTGTTCCGTATCGAACCAATATATTTATATCTTCCGCCTTGATAAAACGCGAACTTATAAAACTGTTGGCATAGGTTTTTCCCATGTTCCCAAACCCGATAATTAGTACTTTCATGTGCTGCTATTTACTGTTGTAAAGATATTAAATAAAAAAGTTCTGTTTCCAAAGTTAATCACTTCAAAAACAGAACTCTTTATAAAAATAAAACAATATTTATTTTTTATTGTTTTGTGCTTTTTGAGCTTCGGCTTGTTCCATCATTTCTCTCATTTTTTTCTGGAATTTACCTTCAGTTTTTGGCTTCAATTTGTTCTCCTGAATCTGAGAATGTATCTTGTCGCTATCAATAATATATCGCTTAATTACAATCATAATTCCGATGGTAATTAAGTTAGAAATAAAGTTATACAAACTCAATCCTGAACCATAACTATTGAAGAAAATCAACATCATAATTGGGGAAACATAAATCATAATTTTCATGATTTTACCCATATCTGGCATACCTTCTTGTGGTGGTGCCTGCATAGCTTGATCACCCGATGTCATTTTCATGTAAAAGAAGATAGCAATAGCTGCTAAAATTGGGAATAAACTAATATGATCTCCATAAAGCGGGATGTGAAATGGCAACTTTGCAATTTGGTCAAAAGATGACAAATCGTCTGCCCAAAGGAATCCTTTTTGTCTCAATTCGAATGCCGATGGGAAAAACTGAAACGAGGCATACATGAACGGTATTTGTATCAACGCAGGAATACAACCAGCCATTGGATTTACACCAGCTTTGTTGTATAATTTCATTGTTTCCTGTTGTTTTTTCATTGGATCTTTTTTGAATTTTTCTCCAAGTTCCATAATCTCAGGACGCAAAACTTTCATCTTCGCTTGTGACAAAAATGATTTAAAAGTAATTGGTGACATTGCGATTTTTATCAAAATAGTGAAAACAATAATCGCTAATCCATAAGAAATAAATGAGCTCAAGAATCCAAATAACGGAATGAAAACAAACTTATTTATCCAACCAAAAATCCCCCAACCTAATGGAATAACATCTTCTAAATTTCTATCGTAAGCTTTTAAAGTTGCGTAATCCGATGGTCCAAAATACCAATTCATTTTATAATCCACCTCACCATTATTGAATGCCAAAGGAATATTTGCTTTGAATTGTTTGGTGAAAACAGTATCAATTTTTTCATCTTTCACTAAATTATTTGAATGTAATTTAGCGGTTTCAAAAGGTGTTTTAGTTAACAAAATTGAAGAGAAAAAATGCTGTTTGTAAGCAACATAATCAACCTTTTTTGGTGTTTCTTCTTTATCGTTTCCAGCACCTACATAATCATGCTTTCCGTCTTCATAATCAAAACGAATTTCAGCAAAACGGTTTTCATAAGCGATACTTTTTTCATTTCTATATGTTTTTAAATTCCACTCTAAATCCAATGGTTTTGACGTATTCAAAACAGTATTTAATCCTTGTGAACGGACATCAAAATCAAGCATGTATTCGTTTGGTTTCAATACATATTTGTATTCCAAAAAGGCATTGGCTCCCGCTTTTAATTTCATCGAAAGCACTTGATTTTCTCCAACTTTTGTTAGAGTTGGCTCAAAAAACAATTCTTTAGTATTTAAAACTCTATTGTCTTTAGTTTGCAATTGCAGATTGAAATCGGCATTATTGTCTTTAATCAATTCCACTAATTCTCCCGAACCTTTCTTGAATTTTTCAAATTGTTTCAAAGTAGCTTCTACTATGTAACCACCTTTGTTGGCAATTTTTAATTTTACTCTATCATTTTCAATAGTCGTAAAATCCTCTTTTGCAGAAGGTAATGTTGCAGAATAAGCGAATCCGCCTAATGTTCCCTGTAATTTCTGAAGCTTTAAAGAATCACTTGCAGTAGTGTCTGCAGTAGCTTCAGCAACTACTTTAGTAGCTACTTTATTTGATTTTTGTTCTTTGGCAACCTGCACTTTTTTTGCTTTTTCAGCGGCTAGTTGCTCTTTTGTAGGTTGGTTGTTGTAAATCATCCAAGCGATGATTACGAAAATTAATGCAAATCCAATTATTGAATTTAAGTCTAACTTTTTTTGTTCCATTATTGTTTTAATTTATTCATCAGTCGTTCAAACAACTGTTTCGTTTCAAGTTTTAGTCAATTAAATATTTGCTTAAAACTATTTTTTATTTTTAACCATTGCGGCCACAAAGCTAACAAAAATTGGGTGCGGATTGGCAACCGTACTCTTATATTCAGGATGGTATTGCACGCCAATGAAAAAAGGATGATTTTTTATTTCCACTATTTCCACCAAACCTGTATCTGGATTTGTTCCAGAAGACACTAATCCTGCGCTTTCTAATGCTTTTTTAAAGTCATTATTGTATTCATAACGATGACGATGACGCTCTTCAATTTGTGTTTTACCATAAATTTCATGTGCCAAAGTACCTTCCTTAATATCACATTTCCAAGCACCTAAACGCATTGTTCCTCCTTTGTCGGTGATGGTTTTTTGTGCTTCCATCAATGAAATTACAGGATTCTTCGTTTCTTCATTCATCTCAGTAGAATTGGCATCTCTCAAGTCTAAAACATTTCTTGAATATTCAATAACTGCCATTTGCATTCCTAAACAAATTCCAAAAAACGGAATGTTATTTTCACGAGCATATTGCACCGTTTCTATCTTTCCTTCAATGCCTCGAGAACCAAAACCTGGCGCTACAAGAATTCCATCTAAGCCTTGCAATTGTTCCGCAGCAGATTTGGAATCCACGAATTCTGAATGGATACTGATGATATTTACTTTGGTCTGATTCGCTGCACCAGCGTGAATAAACGCTTCTAAAATTGACTTATATGAGTCTTGCAATTCTACATATTTTCCAATCAAACCAACATTAACTGTTTGTTTTGGATGTTTTAATCGGTGTAGAAATGTATTCCAGTTTTTTAAATCGGGAGCTGCTTTTTTAGGTAAGTTTAATTTTTTCAAAGCTACCACATCAAGGCCTTCTTCGAGCATTAAATTAGGCACTTCATATATGGTCGAAGCATCAATAGATTGAATAACCGCTTCTCGTTTTACATTACAAAACAAGGCTAATTTTTGACGTAATTCATCAGAGATTTCATGTTCGGTTCTACAAACTAAAATATCAGCTTTGATTCCGCTTTCCATCAAGGTTTTTACGGAATGTTGTGTTGGTTTTGTTTTCAATTCCCCAGCAGCAGCAAGATAAGGAACTAACGTTAAGTGAATTACAATTCCATTATTTTCGCCTAATTCCCACACCAATTGACGCACCGATTCAATATACGGTAACGATTCGATATCACCGACAGTTCCACCAATTTCTGTAATTACAATGTCGAAATCACCCGAATTACCAAGTAATTGCATACGTTCCTTAATTTCATTGGTAATATGAGGAACCACTTGAACTGTTTTTCCAAGAAATTCTCCTCTTCGTTCTTTTTCAATTACGGAAAGATAGACTCTTCCTGTGGTAACATTATTGGCTTGTGAAGTGGGTACGTTTAAAAATCTTTCGTAGTGTCCTAAATCCAAATCGGTTTCTGCTCCATCATCTGTCACATAGCATTCGCCGTGTTCGTATGGATTTAAAGTACCTGGATCTACATTGATATAAGGATCAAATTTTTGAATGGTTGTCCTATACCCTCGTGCTTGCAATAATTTGGCTAACGATGCTGCGATAATTCCTTTTCCCAAAGAAGATGTCACACCGCCAGTAACAAAAATGTATTTTGTTTGATTCATTGTGTTGTTTGTGTGTAGTTGTAGTTGTGTAAAAACGTGGCAAAAGTACAATTAAAATTGGATAAAAGGTAATTTGAAAATGAGTTAATTTGGAAATTTGAAAATGAAAAAAAAGACATTTTCAATAATTAAAATATAACTTTCAAATTATCTCATTTACAAATTTTCAAATTAAATAGGTTTCGGATATTGTTTTTTGATATTCCGAACCAATTCTTCCAAACCATTTAATTTTAGTTCATAAATGAGTTGCAATTGTTCGCCAAGCTGCCCTTTTGGAAAACCTTTTTGGCTATACCAAACTACGTAGTATTCAGGCAAATCAATAAGATAATAGCCTTCGTATTTCCCGAAAGGCATTTTGGTATGCGCGAGTTTGATAAGGAGTTTTTGTTGGTCGTCCATTTTTATTTAACCGCAAAGAACGCAGGTTTTACTTCCAATTAAAAACAATTACTCTTTTGATATCGGGATGCAAACTAAAATGAACTGGGCAAGTCATTGCTGTTCGTTCTAGTATGGTTTTGGTTTTTTCATCAGCTGCTAAATTCATGGCAAACGTTACGTGGATTTCAGAGATTCGTCTTGGATCTGCTGCCATTATTTTGGTAACATCGGCAGTAGAACCTGAGAAATCAACGTCCAAATCCCTAGCTTTTATTCCCATCACCGTAAGCATACAAGTGGCTAATCCATTGGCAACCGTATCGGTTGGAGAAAAGGCTTCTCCTTTGCCATTATTATCCAATGGAGCGTCGGAAATAATTTCGGCTCCAGATTGTAGATGAATTGAAGAGGTTCTTAAATCTCCCAAATAAGTAACTTTTGAAGTGGGCATTATTGTGCTTCTTTAATGGTTAAATCGGTATCGTAATATAAAATATAAATCCCACGATTGGAATATCCTGCCGTTTCATTTTTCATATAATCAAACTTGTTTTCTATTTGCTGAGAAGCATTGGTTTGCATTGTTTCTTCAAAGGATTTTTCCTGAGACAATCGCAACAAAGTATCAAAGGTGACATCAAATCCACGTATGGCATACTGGTTTGGTAAAATTTTATTTAATTTTTTATACTTAGCATCAAATTGATTGGCTTCCACAGTTTCATTGGGTTTTGTCAATGAAGGATAGGCCAGTCTTAACTTTGTCAAGCGCGTTAATGCAATTTCCTCAAAGTCAAAAGTGTCGTTGGCTTCTAAAATCACCAATTGCATTTGATATTCTTTTTGCAAAGCTAACATCGCATTGGTAGTCGCTAAAATCATCCCTGTTCTTTCAGAAGCCAAAACCACAAAATTGATTTTGTCCTTATCCAAATGAACCATTAAACTATCAGCTACTACTCTATTATCTACATCCAATCCCACAATTTTCACATTGGTTTGATACATCTCAATATACTGTTTGACACTTCCTTTTTTGGGATCAATAACGGCTACGATATTTCCGCTTTTGGAATTCATATAGTCAAACATTGAGGAACGCAACATTTCGGTGGATGGCATCGATTGGTACAAATTGGAATATTTTTTTCCAACATCTTTTGACAACGGTGAAATAACTGGCGTTTTAGAAGTTTGTAAAAACTCCGCTAATTTTTCTACATTGGTTTGGTAAAATGGTCCAATAATGGCATCCGCCGTTTTTAAATTATTCTGTGTTACAATGGAAATGGCATTCGAAGAATTTTTGGTTTCTTGGGAATCAAAGATTTTAATATCCATATTAATTCCTAAAACTTTTGCGGAATCAATTGCCATCAAAGCTCCCGAATAGAAGTCCAAAGTGAGGTTTAGAAACTTGTCTTTTTTTAATCTTGCTTGAGTAGAATTTATCGTATCGCTTTCAATTTTAGAAATATTAAAGGGTAATAATATTGCTAATTGCTTCTTTGAAGTGGAACGAATGTTTGAAGCTAAATCAGTTAAGGCTTTTTTTTTTCGTTATCTGAAATCTTTGGAACACGTAGTAGCATTCCAAGTTTTATACCTTTCTTTAATTCTGGATTTAGTTTTATTAATTCATTTTCTGTAATGGCGAAATCCGTTGCAATACTTAAAACCGTTTCTTTTGGCTTCACCAAATATTCTTGAAAATATATTTTTGTAGAAGTACTTGCAGGCGTATCCGCACTTTTCTCTTCAACAGCTTTAACTTCGGTTTTAACTTCCGGCTTAATAACATCCGCAACTGTTGATGTTGTAGTTTCCTCACTGATTTTTGCATTGCTTGGAAGTAACAGTTTTAGTCCAATTGGAAAACCGTTAACAATTTGCGGATTTATACTTTCCAATTCTGCAATAGAAACTTCGTATTTTCTAGAAATAGAATATTTAGTTTCTTTAGGTAAAATAACATGATATTGTCCCGATGGTTTTGAAACAGCAACAGGTTTTTCAACAGTTTTTGGCTCGCTTGACGTTACAGTTTTATTAGAAAAATCTATTTTTGGAGTTGAAGCTGCAACTGAACCATCAGCTGATGGAATGATGATTTTTTGTCCAATTTTCAAACCGTTTTTCAAAGCATCTCCATTGGCATTTTGAATAGCTTCAACAGTTACACCATATTGTTTTGAAATACTGTACAAAGTTTCTTTTGGCAATGCCACATGAGTAGTTGTTCCTGAATTTGTTGCAACCGAATTAGTCACAACTGGTTGAGAAACCGTACTGCTTGCAATTTGTCCATTTGATGGAATTAACAATACGCTATTTAATTGAATCCCTTTTTGAGAATCTGGATTTAACTTGTAAATATCATAAGGTGTTACCTTATATTTCTGAGAAATTTGAGTAATGGTTTCCCCTTTTAAAACAGTATGCTTTATAAATTTTTCCTGCATTGCCGCAACAGAACAAGAAATTGAAAACACGGTTACAAGAATTGTAAATAGCCATTGGTTTTTCATGTAGTAATTTTTTACAATTATATTTCAAAGTTAAATATACTTTGTTAAAAGTATGGTTTTACTCTTAAAAAAAAATATTTTTTGCAATTATATTTATCAAAAATAAGGATTTCAATCTCATTATTGATTTTTTAGATTATTTTTTTTCAATCTAGCAAAAACTATTCCCATTCTATTGTTGCGGGTGGTTTTGAACTAATATCATAAACTACTCTATTTACACCTTTAACTTTATTGATAATTTCATTGGAAATAGCCATTAAAAATTCATAAGGTAAATGCACCCAATCGGCAGTCATTCCATCGGTAGATTCCACAGCTCTAAGTGCCACAACTTTTTCATAAGTTCGTTCGTCACCCATTACTCCTACACTGTTTACTGGCAATAAAATAGCTCCTGCTTGCCACACTTTGTCATATAAACCGTGCTCTTTTAAACCATTGATAAATACGGCATCCACTTCTTGTAATATTCTAACTTTTTCTGGAGTAATTGCTCCCAAAATTCTTATTGATAATCCTGGACCAGGAAATGGATGTCTTCCCAAAAGTTCTGAGTCGATGCCCAATGTCTTACCAACTCTACGCACCTCATCTTTGAAAAGCATACGCAAAGGTTCTACAATTTGAAGCTTCATATAATCGGGTAAACCGCCCACATTGTGGTGCGATTTTATAGTTGCAGATGGTCCTTTCACGGAAACCGATTCAATAACATCAGGATAAATTGTTCCTTGTGCCAACCATTTTACATCTTCAATTCTATTAGCTTCTACATCAAAAACTTCGATAAATGCTTTTCCGATTGCTTTACGTTTGGCTTCTGGATCTTCTAAACCATCCAAAGCAGCAAGGAAACGGTCCGAAGCATCAACTCCTTTAACATTCAATCCCATGTCTTTGTATTGGTGTAATACATTTTCGAATTCATTTTTGCGAAGTAAACCATTGTTTACAAAGATACAATACAAGTTTTTACCAATAGCTTTATGCAATAAAACCGCCGCCACTGTAGAATCTACTCCACCGGAAAGTCCAAGAACGACTTTATCTTCTTTTACTTTTTCCTGTAATTCTTTGACGCAATCTTCTACGAAAGCGTTTGGCGTAAACGTTTGTGGCACTTCGGCAATCTTAACCAAAAAGTTCTCTAAGATTTGCTTTCCATCTGTAGAATGATAAACTTCGGGATGAAACTGAATGGCATAAGTTGTTTCGCCATCAATTTTATACGCTGCATTTTCTACATCTTTGGTACTGGCAAGGCGAACACCATTAGTTGGCAAATGTTTTATGGTATCACTATGACTCATCCAAACCTGAGAATTGAGACTTACATCTTCAAAAAAGATTTCACTCTCTTTAATGAATGATAAATTTGCTCTTCCATACTCTCTGATATTGGAAGCAGCAACTTCTCCACCCGAAAAATGAGCCAAATATTGCGCACCATAACAAACGGCAAGCAAAGGAATTTTGCCTCTGATATTAGACAAATCTATTTGCAAAGCGTCTTCGGAACGAACAGAATAAGGACTTCCGCCAAGAATTACAGCTTTGTAAGGAGATAAATCGGTTGGAAAATGATTGAAAGGGAAAATTTCGCAGAATATGTTTAATTCGCGAACGCGTCGGGCAATAAGTTGTGTGTATTGCGATCCGAAATCTAAAATAAGTACGTTGTGTTGCATGTGCAAAAGTACTATTCTTGATTGAAATTAAAAACTTCAATATTAAAATTTCTCACTATTATTATCTTATTTTTGCTTTTCACAACAAACAACGATGAAATATTTCTTATTCTGTTTTTTCTTTCTTTTTCAAATAGCGTATTGTAGCGCAGACGATATAAAGGCTACTATATACAATCAAAAAACCGATAAAGGGTATCACATTTTGGTAGATAATGACGAGTATTGTCCTGTATCCTTAAAAATAGATTTTGATTTAAAAAACCTAACCTCAACAAACGGAAATAATAAAACATTCGTTGTTCCCGCGAAATCAAAAGGCTATATAATTACGGATTTGGAATATATAAAGAAAGCCTCTTATAGTTTTGGCTTGCAATCTTCTTTAAATTATGGGGATGCTACTTTAACAAAATATGATGACTATGATTATTCTCTGCCATTTTTAAAAGGGCAAAGTTTTGAGATTTATCAAGGTTATAATGGGATTTTCTCTCATCAAGGTGAAAATTCTTTAGACTTTACAATGCCAGTAGGAACACCAGTTGTAGCTATACGTGATGGAATTGTTGTAAAAGTTGTAGAAATCAACAATCAAAATTGTCCTGAAAGAAAATGTGGCGAGTTTAATAATTATATCCTTATCTACCACTCCGATGGCACTTTTTCAAAGTATGTCCATCTAAAATATAGAGGTGCAAAGGTTAAAGAAGGGGATGTTGTAAAAGAAAATGATTTGATTGGTCTTAGTGGCAATACAGGTTGGTCAAGCGGTCCTCATTTACACATTATGATTTACCTCCAAAAAATTGAAAAACCCGAAACCGTCCAAACCAAGTTTAAAATTAATGATGGTACTGAATCCCGAATTTTAAACGAAAAAGAAGTTTGTTTTAAGAATTATTAATCTTTAAAAATGATAAAAACTATATTATACATAGCCATTGGCGGAGCAATTGGAAGTGTGCTTCGCTATTTAACAACCCTTTTGGTTAATAGATATTGGGCTAATCATTTCCCATTAGCAACTTTTATTACAAATGTTTTGGGATGTTTTCTAATTGGTTTATTCATTGGAGTTTTAGAAAAAAACAATCTCGCAACAAGCAATTTGAAGTGGTTTTTAGTTACTGGTTTCTGTGGCGGTTACACCACTTTTTCAGCTTTTGGAGCGGAGAATATTTCGTTATTTCAAAGCAACAATTCCTTTTTAGCTTTTGCTTATATCGGTTTTAGTATATTGATGGGATTATTAGCTGTTTGGCTTGGACTTTTTATGACAAAATAAACATTTGGATTAGCGAAAAAAATGTAATTTCGCAAACTTATGAAAGAAGAAGACATTTTAGCGATTAAAAAGCTATTAGCAACACCTAAAAAAATTGCTATAATTCCGCACCGAAGTCCCGATGGTGATGCCATGGGTTCCACTTTGGCTTTATACCATTTCTTATTGAAATTAAACCATCAGCCAACGGTAATTGCTCCTAATGATTTTCCTAATTTCTTAGCGTGGTTGCCTTCTTCGGAAACCGTTTTGGTTTATGAAAACGATAGAGCAAACACCACCAAAATACTCAATGAAGCTGAAATCGTTTTTACTTTAGATTTTAATGCTTTGCACAGAACTGGCGAAATGGAACAAGTCCTAAACAAACTTACCGTTCCTATGATTATGATTGATCATCATCAAAAGCCAGATGATTACGCCGCTTTTACTTATTCCAATACGGCATTTGGTTCCACTTGCGAAATGATTTATAATTTCATTTCCTTTTTGGGCAAAAAAGAACTGATTGACAAAACGATTGCTACTTGCATTTATACAGGAATTTTAACCGATTCGGGTTCGTTCCGATTTCCTTCCACAACGGCTACAACCCATCGCGTGGTGGCTGACTTGATTGACTTAGGTATTGAAAACAGCCAAATTTATTCCAATCTTTTTGACAATAGTTCTTATAATTGCTTGCAACTTTTAGGTAGAGCTTTGCAAAATATGAAAGTGAAACCAGAGTATAAAACAGCTTATATTTCGTTATCACAAAGTGAGCTTGATGAATTTCATTATGAAAAAGGAGATACAGAAGGCATCGTAAATTATGGTTTAAGCATAAAAGGTATTATTTTTGCGGCAATTTTTATTGAGCATCGCGAGGAGAATATTATAAAAATTTCGTTCCGTTCACAAGGTAATTTTGATGTAAATCAATTTGCAAGAGAACATTTTAATGGTGGCGGACATATTAATGCGGCAGGAGGAAAATCCTATTTGTCATTGGTAGAAACGGTTAAAAAATTTGAAGGTCTAATTTCAAAAATTACAATTTAAATATGAAATTTACAAAAAAAATAGGGTTGCTTTTCTTGATAGTTATGCTAGCAATGGCTTGCAAGCAGCAACAAGCACGTTATCCCGTATCTCGATCTTCAGGGACTTTTATGAAAGAATCTGTGGAACGAAATAAAAAAATGAATGCTGGAGAAGAAGATAAAATCGATTCCATAATTAAAAGCAATCCGGAGATAAAATACATTGCCTCCTCAAAAGGATATTGGTATCATTATGAAATCAAAAATGATAATTCAACCTTGACTCCTGTAAAAGGTGATGTTGCGAATTTCGATTATGAAATCAAAGACTTAAAAGGAAATGTTGTTTATTCCGAAGTGGAATTAAGACCCCAAACGTATATAGTTGACAAACAAAACATCATGATGGGATTGCGTGATGGTATCAAATTGATGCACAAAAACGAAAAAGTAACTTTCTTATTCCCTTCCCGAATGGGTTATGGTTATCATGGTGATAATAAACGAATTGGCAGTAATGAACCTTTGATTTGTACCGTTACGCTGAATGATTTCAAACCTGAAGCTAAACAAAAAGCTGCACCAACCACTAATCAGCCAACACAGCCAACTCAACCAACATCAGATCCAGTAAAAAATTAATTCCAAAAATGAAAAAACTAGCAAGTCTATTTTTAGCCCTAATAACATTCTCAGTATTCTCTTGCAAAGAGGAACATAAAAATCTTCCTGATGGATTATTTGCAGAAATTGAAACTTCAAAGGGAACCATTATAGAAGCATTAGATTATGAAAAAGCTCCTGTAACGGTTGCCAATTTTGTAACTTTAGCGGAAGGCAAAAATCCATTTATAACGACCGAATTAAAAGGAAAACCTTTTTATGATGGCTTACTATTTCACAGAGTTATTTCGAAAAAAAATGGTGATTCTGAAGATTTTATGATACAAGGTGGTGATCCTTTAGGAAATGGTTCGGGTGATTGTGGTTATAAATTTAAAGATGAAATCACCGATTTAAGATTTGATACTGGAGGTTTATTAGCTATGGCAAATTCAGGACCAGGAACAAATAGCAGTCAATTTTTTATTACCCTTAAAGACACTCCATGGTTAGATGGTAAACACACCATTTTTGGTCATGTTGTTGAAAATGGAATGGAAGTTGCTGGCGCCATCGTTCAAGGTGATGCCATTAAAACAATTACAATCATTAGAAAAGGAGAAGCCGTTAAAAAGTTTGATGCCTTGAAAGTTTTTAGTGATTATTTTAAATCGGCAGCCGAAAATCAGAAGAAAGAAATGGCATTGGCAGCAGAAAAGAAAAAAATATACGATGCTAAATATAAAATCGTAAAAGATAAAAAAGCTGCTTTTTTTAACACCCTTAAATCAGGCACAATCAAAACAGCATCTGGATTACAATATAAAATTGTTAAAAAAGGAAGCGGAAAAAAACCAGAAAAAGGAGACACCGTTTACATGAATTATGCTGGATATTTAGAAGATGGTACACTGTTTGATTCGAACGTTGCCGAAATTAGTAATGCCTTTGGGATGTTTGATCAAAACAGAGCCATGCAAAACGGATATTCGCCTAATCCATATCAAATGGGTTCAAACGAATTAATCCCGGGTTTTGTCGAAGGTTTAGAAAAAATGAACTTTGGTGACAAAGCAATTATTTTCATTCCTTCCAAATTAGGATATGGAGCACAAGGAGCAGGAAATGTAATTCCTCCGAACGCTACCACCATTTTTGAAATAGAATTATTAGAGAAAAATACCAAATAACAGATTATAAATTAAAATTTACCAACAATGAAAATGAAATCAAGATTACTATTTGTATTGTTTTTAGGGATAATGAGTAGCTATGCTCAAACATCTAAAAAAACCAACAAAGATGCTCCAAGTGCACCAAAAAATGATACCGGAATTTTTGCTGAAATTGAAACCAATAAAGGCAAAATCTTATTACAATTAGAATATCAAAAAGCACCTGTAACCGTTGCCAATTTTATTGCTTTGGCAGAAGGTACAAACACTGAAGTAAAAGACGAAAAATTAAAAGGAAAACCTTTTTATAATGGATTAAAATTCCACAGAGTTATTGCCGATTTTATGATTCAAGGTGGTGATCCACAAGGAAATGGTTCAGGCGGACCAGGTTATGCTTTTAAAGACGAATGTCTTCCTGAATTGGTATTTGACAAACCAGGTATTCTTGCCATGGCAAATTCAGGACCAAAAACAAATGGTTCACAGTTCTTTATTACGCATAAAGAAACACCTTGGTTGAACGGTAAACATACCATTTTTGGACATGTAATTACAGGACAAGACGTTGTTACCAAAACTGCTCAAGATGATGTAATCACTAAAATAACCATCACTAGAAAAGGTGCTGATGCTAAGAAATTTGATGCTACTAAAGTATTTGCAGATTATTTTGCTAGTAAAGCGGACGACGATGCTAAACAAGCCGCTATTGATGCCGAAAACAAAAAGAAACAAGCAGAGGCAGAAGCTTTACAAAAAGCGGAATACAACAAAACCTATGCTCCTGTAAAAGCTGCTAAAGTTGCTTCTCTTGATGCAATAAAAGCTACTTCTACAGAAACAGCATCGGGATTAAAATACAAAATTATAAAAACTGGAACTGGAAAAAAACCAGTTGATGGTTCAACAATCTATGTTAATTATGCAGGTTATTTGGAGGACGGAAGTTTATTTGACAGCAGTATTGAAAGCGTAAATAAAGAGTACGGAAAATATGACGCAAACAGAGGAGCACAAAATGGCTACCAACCTTTTCCTTTTCAATTTGGAAAAAAAGATGGTTTGATTCCTGGGTTCATTGAAGGCTTGAATTTTCTGAACTTTGGTGACAAAATCGTTATGTTCATCCCTTCAAAATTAGGATATGGGGAAAGAGGTGCAGGAAGTGTAATCCCACCGAATGCCAATATTATTTTTGAAGTTGAAATATTAGAAACGTTACCTGTAAAACAGTAAAATAGTTTTCAGTCGCAGTCACAGTTTATAGTATTAAAAAAGGCACAAAAGTTATTTACTTTTTGTGCCTTTTATTTTGTGGTTAAATGTCTGAAAACTGAGACTGAGACTGAATACTAAAATTTCCAGTCGAATTCGTCTTTGTCATTAATATTGGCGCCTATTTCCACTCTAATAATGATTCCATATTCCGATTGTAGTGTGAGCCAATTGCTTTCGTTGAAATGATTTTCGGTGCTGTCAAAATCTTCTTGCTCCCAGGTTTTAAAAGGCAATTCGCTTTTTACTGTTTCAACATTTTTTCCAATAACTTTTTTATCTAACAATGTCAATTCTGGATTGGAAGAGATAATATACCCTAAACGAAATGCTTCATCTTCATAAAACGTTAAGCGCATTTTCTCTGTATTGTAAACGTAAATGACATTAGCATCATCATCATTGAATTGCTTGCTAGGTTTTCCATAAAGCGCTTCCACATCTTTTTGCTTCATGCCGAAAAGAAGTTTGTAAATGCCGTTTTTGGGGTTGAGTTTCATAATCCGAATTATTTAATATTCAAATATTCCATACTCCGATTGTATCGTCAATCTCTTTTTTTCACTCGCTTCTACTCTACCCACAATTTGCGCTTCCACGCCAAATGATTTTGAGATTTCGATAATGTCATTGGCAATTTCACTTGGAACGTATAATTCCATTCGGTGTCCGCAATTAAAAACCTGATACATTTCTTTCCAATCGGTTTTAGATTGTTCTTGTATCAGCTTAAAAAGAGGCGGCACAGCAAATAAATTATCTTTAATCACATGAACATTGTCAACGAAATGTAGCACTTTGGTTTGTGCTCCGCCAGAGCAATGCACCATTCCGTGAATATCGTTTGGTGTGTATTTATCTAAAATAGTTTTTATAATAGGTGCATAAGTTCTTGTTGGCGAAAGCACTAATTTTCCTGCATCAATTGGGGAATTGGCAATTCCATCCGTCAGTTTTGTATTTCCCGAATAAACTAAATCTTCGGGAACGGAAGCATCAAAACTTTCTGGATATTTTTCTGCTAAATATTTCGCAAAAACATCATGACGCGCTGAAGTTAAGCCATTGCTTCCCATACCGCCGTTGTAACTTTTTTCATATTTGGCCTGACCGAAAGAAGCCAAACCAACAATAACATCGCCTGCTTTTATATTGGCATTATCGATAACATTACTGCGTTTCATTCGGGCTGTAACGGTTGAATCCACAATTATGGTTCGAACTAAATCACCCACATCAGCAGTTTCACCACCAGTGGAATGAATGGTAACGCCAAAGGTTTTTAATTCGGAAATCAATTCTTCGGTTCCGTTGATAATTGCCGAAATCACTTCGGCAGGAATTAGATTTTTGTTTCTACCAATCGTTGAAGAAAGTAAGATATTATCTGTAGCGCCTACGCAAAGTAAGTCGTCAATATTCATAATCAATGCATCTTGCGCAATGCCTTTCCAAACGGAAATATCTCCCGTTTCTTTCCAATACATATACGCCAACGAGGATTTTGTACCTGCGCCATCGGCATGCATAATGAGACAATAGTTGTCGTCATTGGTTAAATAATCAGGGACAATTTTGCAGAAAGCTTTTGGGAATAAACCTTTATCGATGTTTTTAATAGCGTTGTGGACATCTTCTTTGGAAGCCGAAACTCCTCGAAGATTGTAACGTTGACTGTTATCGGAACTCATTTTTTGTAGTTAGTTGCCTGTCTGCCGACAGGTAGATGTTGTTGGGCAAAGATAAGCAGATTTTTGGGTTTTTGGATTATTAGAAAATTAGAAATATGCTACTATTTTTCCACAATTAAAATTTCCACTCTACGATTTTCATCTTCTTCCTGGCTATTTTTTTCAGGGATTTTATGGATTGGCATTGAAGTTCCATATCCTTTGAATGTCATTCGCTTTCTATCAATTTTATTTCGGATTAGGAACAAATAAATAGCTCTTGCCCTTGCAGTGGAAATATTATTTTTATCAAAAACCAATTGGCAACAAATATGTCCTTGAATTTCAATTTTCAGTTTTGGATTTTCTTCCATGGCACAAAGCAGGTCCGTCAATGTTGGTTTTGAATTGGGAACAATTCGTGCGGAATTATTAAAGAAATAAATGTTCGGTAATTTTATTAGTTCTCCAACTTTGGAATTTTTAATGAGTTTAACAAACTCGCTTTCGGCTGGTTTTTCGTTTATTTCATTATAAAAAATGGTTACTTTTCTATTTTCAGCTTGTATTTTAGATTGTTTAAAATCTTTTCCAAAAGCAATTCGCTCCTGATTTTTATTGAATTTAATACCGCTTTTTTCCAATAAAACGGCAACATTTTCAATCCTTCTTTCAGCTAATTTTTTATTGTAATCTTTTGTATCTATGCTATCACAAAACCCTTGCAACTTGGTGATTTCGATATTTTTATTGGCAGCAATCCATTCATTTGTTGCTATAATCGAATTTTGATTTGGGAAGTCTTTGTTGAAATCAAAAAATATTTCAAACTGCTTTTGGCTAAAACCAAATAAGGGTAAAAAGAACAGGATGATATAAAATTTTTTCATTTTATTTATCTAAAATCATTATTTCAACTCTTCTATTTCGGGATGCTTCAAATTCGTTTTTTTCGGGTATGGCAAATTTAGGCTTTGACACGCCGAATCCTTTTACTTTTATTCTTCTATCGGTAATTCCTTCATAAATTAAAACTCGTTTTACTTGCTTGGCTCTATCAAGCGATAGGTTTTTCACGTCTTTATTGACACAGCAAATATGTCCTTGAATTTCAATTCTTAATTTTGGATATTTATCTAAAATCCGAACTAAATCCGCGATTACTGCTTTAGAACTTGGGATGATTGCGAAGGTATTAATGTAAAAATTGATATCATCTAATCGGATTAATGTTCCTCTTGTTGCTAGTTCTATTTTGTCTTGCAATGTTGCGTCTTCTGGGAAATTCATGCTTTCTTCTTCTATCGGAACAATATCTTCATCGGCAATGACTTTAGGTTTGGGTTTGCTTTGAGTTATTCCTAAAATTTCATTTTCCCTTGGCAAATCTTTTTCTAACAAATAGAAAATAGTTGCTTTTCTATTTTTTGCTTTATCTCCAAGTTGCTTGAAGTTTTCTCCAAAACTTATCGTTTTAAAATCTTCACGAATCTTTACTTTATCTTTCACTTGATTGAAAATAAAGTCAACTCTTTTTTTGGCTAATGTATCATTGAAACCATTACTTCCATCTTCATCGGTGAAACCATGAATTGCGACAATCTTGACGTTTTTATTGGCAGCAATCCAATCTTGTAGTTTCTTGGTTTCAAATTTTGTACAGTCAAATTTATTGCTATCAAAATACACGGCAAATTGCTCTTGAGCAAAAGCAAATCCAGAAAATAGGAAGAAAAGCAAAATTAGAAGATACCGTTTCATTATTGTTTTATTGTTATAACGAAGTTACACTATTTTTAGTACAAAAACACCCGACAAGTTCGGAAACTGTCGGGTGCATTTTATGAATGGAGTAAAAATTACTTCGTAAACAATAACTCTCTGTATTTGATTAGCGTCCAGATTTCATCATCAACTAAAAGTTCTAATTTATCACAGTGCTCTCTAATTTGATCGAAATAAGGTTTTACTTTATTACAATAATCTTCGGCCATTTTTTGAGCATCTGTCAAGGCATTAGCTTTTTTACGAGCTTCGGTCATTGATTCAACTTTAGTATTGATACCTTCGATGTGAGCTGAAATTTCTTTGATTAAAACAATTTGCTCTTTAGCAATTTTTTCAAAGTCTTTCCCGAAAATTTCTTTCAATCCTTTTACATTTTCAATCAATGTATTTTGATAACGAATAGCAGTTGGAATAACATGATTTTGAGAAATATCGCCAAGTACTCTACCTTCAATTTGGATTTTCTTAGTGTATTCTTCTAGTTCAATTTCGTATCGTGCTTCCACTTCTATATGATTCATGATTCCCATTTCGGAAAATAAATCCAAGGCTTTTTTGGAAGCTCTCGCTTTTAATGCTTCCGGAGTTGTTTTGTAATTACTCAAGCCTCTTTTCTTAGCTTCTTTTTCCCAAGCATCACTATAACCGTCACCTTCAAAAAGTATTTTTTTGGAAACTTTAATGTATTCTCTCAACACATTAAAAATAGCTTCGTCTTTTTTCAAATCTTTTTTTACAATCAACGCATCTACTTCAGCTTTAAAATCTTTTAATTGTTTAGCAACAATTGTATTCAAAGTAGTCATAGCATTGGAACAATTCGCAGAAGAACCAACAGCTCTGAATTCAAATTTGTTACCTGTGAAAGCGAAAGGCGATGTTCTATTTCTATCGGTATTATCCAAAAGCACATCTGGAATTTTACCAACAACGTTTAGTTTCAAGTCGGTTTTTTCTTCAGGCGATAATTTACCTGTGGTAACACCTTCTAATTCTGCTAGAACTTTAGTTAATTGCTCACCAATAAATACAGATATAATAGCTGGCGGTGCTTCATTTGCTCCTAATCTGTGATCATTACTTGCCGTTGCAATAGCTGCACGAAGTAATTCTTCATAATCATTTACCGCTTTTATAGTATTGATAAAGAAAGTCAAAAATTGCAAATTGCTCATTGGTGTTTTACTTGGGCTTAACAAGTTCACACCTGTATCAGTAGCTAACGACCAGTTATTATGTTTCCCAGAACCGTTTACTCCTTTAAAAGGTTTTTCATGTAATAACACTTTTAAATCATGACGTTCAGCCACTTTTTGCATTACGTCCATCAACAAACAGTTGTGGTCTACTGCTAGATTTGTTTCCTCAAAAATTGGTGCTAATTCAAATTGATTTGGCGCTACTTCGTTATGACGAGTTTTCACAGGAATTCCAAGCAACATACATTCTTGCTCTAAATCTCTCATATACGTTAAAGCACGTGTAGGAATTGAACCAAAATAATGGTCATCCAATTGTTGCCCTTTAGCAGAAGTATGTCCAAGCAACGTTCTTCCTGTCATCATTAAATCAGGACGAGAGCTCGCTAATGATTTATCAATCAAGAAATATTCTTGTTCCCAACCCAAAGTTGCTGTAACTTTTTTGACATTTTTATCGAAATATTTACATACATCTGTAGCCGCATCATCCATAGCAGATAAAGCTCTTAGCAAAGGAATTTTATTATCTAAAGCTTCACCTGTATAAGAAATGAAAACGGTTGGAATACACAAAGTAGTTCCATAAATAAATGCTGGTGAAGTTGGATCCCAAGCAGTATAACCACGAGCTTCGAAAGTATTTCTAATTCCTCCATTTGGGAAACTTGAAGCATCCGGCTCTTGTTGTACTAATTGTCCACCTCCAAATTTTTCAACTGGGTCACTTCCATCATAAGATGTTTCAAAGAAAGCATCGTGTTTTTCTGCAGTTGCTCCTGTCAAAGGTTGGAACCAGTGTGTATAATGAGTAACGCCTTTTGACAAAGCCCACTCTTTCATTCCCATGGCAATATAATCTGCTAATTTTCTATCGATTTTTGTTCCATACTGCACCGCATCTTTAACTCCTTTATAAGCATCCGAAGTCAAATATTGTCTCATCGCTTTATCATTAAACACATTGGATCCGAAAATAGTTGATTTTCTATCCGTTTCTTCAAATTTAACTGGAATTCTAGTCGATGCTTCTTTCAAAGCTTGAAATCGTAATGTTGCCATAAAAAATTTTAATTTATAATGTTACCCTATTATTTTGATGCAAATATAAATATATTTTAAACATAAAATATTTTTACCCTATTTTTTTAGGGGTCAAATTGTAAATATTATAAAATAATCTAAAAATAAAACAAATTACATAATTCGTTAAATAACTTGTGCTTCAATTTGTATGAATTATATTTGTCTATCTATAAATTATTTAAAATATGATTGTCTGGATTTTATTTCTATTGGCCGTATTTCTTTTTCTTGCTTTAGATTTAGGTGTGTTTAATAAAACACCTCATATTATTAGCTCTAAAGAAGCTAGTAAATGGACAGCAATATGGGTTTCGCTATCGTTTATTTTTTCAGGTGTGATTTATTGGTTATACAGCACCAATTACGTGAACAACCCTGACGGATTAAAGCCTGCAACCGCTACGATAAAATACATAACTGGTTATTTAATAGAACTTTCGTTGAGTATTGACAATATTTTTGTGATTGCCCTAATTTTTGCAGCATTCAAAATTCCACAGAAATATCAGCATCGGGTTTTGTTTTGGGGAATTATGGGAGCAATAGTATTTAGAGGATTGATGATTTTCTTTGGCGTATTGCTTATTAATAAATTCACTTGGACAACTTATGTATTTGGAGGATTCTTACTCTTTACTGCCATAAAAATGCTGTTTTCAAAAGAGGAAGACGAGTTCCAACCTAAAGATTCTTTTGTATATAAAATGTTGGGCAAAATAATCCCAATTACCAGTCACACGGATAAAGAACATTTTTTTATAAAACAAAATGCGAAGACTTTTGCCACACCACTTTTTGTGGCGTTAATTGTTATTGAAGTGATGGACGTATTATTTGCGGTGGATAGCGTTCCTGCTATTTTGGCAATTACCTCTGATCCTTTTTTAGTATTTAGTTCTAATATTTTTGCCATTCTTGGATTGCGTTCAATGTATTTCTTTTTGGCAAATATGCTCGAGAAATTTAGCTATTTAGAATACAGTTTGATCGCCATATTAAGTTTTGTAGGTCTGAAAATGTTACTACATGATTTTATAGAAATTCCGGAATGGGCTTCATTAGGGTTTATTGCGTTTGCGCTAATTGTTGGTATTATAGTTTCTCTTCAAAAATCAAAAACTATAGAAGAAACAAAACCCGCAAGAGATGAGGAATAAAAAAGAGGTTGCTTTTACACAACCTCCTTAAACATAAAGTCCAACTTTTATGCTAATTGATTTTTTTAATTTTTGATTCGTCAATGTTTAATGCTTTGACTACTGTTTTATAGTCTTTGTTTTTTAGGATATTATTTTTACCAAAATATCCTGGAACAACTACCACTCTAAAAATTTGATTTAATCTATATTGATTTGAGACTGATTGTAAATCAAATCCATTCATAAACAGATTAACATCGTATCGAGTAAAATCAAAATTATATTCAAAATCCAGTGTTCCATCATCAAAGAAGAAAGTTTCCGGTTGTAATTTCCAAACATCTTGGCCTTGATCTATTCCCGACAATCGATATACCAAAACCATATCTGAAGTATAAATTGGATGCGGATAGGTTAATAATACACTGTAATTATTAGGTTGAAAATTCACATTTGTATACTCCCAAACTTCACTGATTGTATCATTATCTGTTGCATTTCGATTTTCGTTTACCGAACAGCTTTGTAGCATTATCATCCCGATAAAAGCTAAAATAAGTGTACTTCTTTTCATAATATTTTATATTTAATGATTAATGATATTTGCAGGTATTCATTAATTGTGCCAAACTTTCTTTCTCTAAAAAAATTGTAGTTTTGTAACCCTAGAGATTTAATTAGAAGTCAATCATAAAAGAAATATAATGGGACGAAACAACGAGAGAAATATAAAGAAACACAACGACAAACTCCACAAAGAGCAAGATAATGCTAAAGCTAAAAAAGTGGCACGGGAGGAGAAGTTAAAAGAAATAATGAAAAAGTATAAAGATACAAATCCTTAGATTATTTTATAAATAAAAAAGCCATCTCGATTTGAGATGGCTTTTTTTTATTATTCAATTGGATTAAGATTATCCTTGTCCTGTTGAAATATGTTTTTAAGTGAAAAATAATTAGGATAAAAGGTTTCAAAACCCTTCAATTAATCTGAAGGGTTTTATTACCTCTATTTATAACTATCTTTTAATTACTCTAAGTGTTTTAACTTCACTTCCTTGAGTAACGATTACATTGTAAACTCCACTTGGATAATTATTTCCAACTTGTAGTTCAGCTACTTCAGTAGCGTTAACTTCACGTTGCTCAATTAATTTACCTGTCATATCATAAACTGACAATCCAACTTTTTCAACACTAGATGTTGTTAAACTCAAATTGAAGTTTTCAGAATAAGGGTTTGGATAAGCTGTAACAGCAAGAGGTGTTTTGGCTGCCTCAAGTGAATCTGTTTTAACTACACCCTCTTTTGTATAAGTTGATGAAATAGTAAATCGTTTAGTACAAGTAACTTGTCCGTTAGAATTACATCCTGTTGGAACTACTCCACAAACGCTGTTTGCTGTGTATGTCCATGTTACATCAACATATCCACAACGACCTGCAGCAGGTGCACAAGATGGTGCATTGTTAGTCAACGATCCACTACATCCACCACTTGCAGTAGTTGAACATAAGAATGAAGCCCATGCTGCATTTATTTGTGATTGTGAATCACATGTTGAACGTGTTACATTATTACCACAGTTAAGAACAACTGCTGGAGTTGCTGCTACAGTAAATCGTTTTGTGCAAGTCATTTGTCCATTAGAATTACATCCTGTTGGAACTGTTCCACATGCTGTACTTACTGTATATGTCCATGTTACATCTTTATAACCTCCACATGCTGATGGTGCTGCTGAAGTAGATGTATTGTTTGTCAATACTCCATTACATCCACCACTTGCTGTAGTTGATGCTAAGAAGGCACACCATGCTGCGTTTACTTGCGCTTGAGTGCTACATGCTGGAACTGTTACATCGTTTCCACAATTCATAACAACTGCTGGTGCAGATGCTACTGTAAATCGTTTTGTACAAGTCATTTGTCCATTAGAATTACATCCTGTTGGAACTGATCCACATGCAGTACTTACTGTATAAGTCCATGTTACATCTACATAACCTCCACATGCTGATGGTGCACTACATGAAGTTCTTGTTAATACTCCATTACATCCACCACTTGCTGTAGTTGAAGCTAGGAATGAATTCCATGCTGCTGTTACTTGCGCTTGTGTACTACATGCTGGTACTGTTACATTGTTTCCACAATTCATAACAACTGCTGGTGTAGATGCTACTGTAAATCGTTTTGTACAAGTCATTTGTCCATTAGAATTACATCCTGTTGGATATGATCCACATGTATTATTTACTGTATAAGTCCATGTAACATCTACATAACCTCCACATGCTGATGGTGCACTACAAGAAGTTCTTGTTAAAACTCCTCCACATCCACCACTAGCTGTAGTTGAAGCTAGGAATGAATTCCATGCTGCAGTTACTTGAGCTTGTGTACTACATGCTGGTACAGTTACATTATTACCACAATTGAAAACAATTGCTGGCGGTGCTGCTACTGTAAATCGTTTTGTACAAGTCATTTGTCCATTAGAATTACATCCTGTTGGATATGATCCACATGTATTACTTACAGTGTAAGTCCATGTTACATCTACATAACCTCCACATGCTGATGGTGCACTACAAGAAGTTCTTGTTAATACTCCACCACATCCACCACTTGCAGTAGTTGATGCTAAGAAAGTTGTCCATGCTGCATTTACCTGAGCTTGTGTGCTACATGCTGGTACTGTTACATTATTACCACAGTTGAAAACAACTGCTGGTGGCGCTAATACTGTAAATCGTTTTGTACATGTCATTTGTCCATTAGAATTACATCCTGTAGGGTATGAACCACATGTATTACTTACAGTGTATGTCCATGTTACATCTACATATCCACCACATGCTGATGGTACAGAACATGAAGTTCTTGTTAATACTCCATTACATCCTCCACTTGCAGTAGTTGATGCCAAGAAAGTAGTCCATGCTGCATTTACTTCAGCTTGTGTACTACATGCTGGCACAGTTACATTATTACCACAGTTGAAAACAACTGCTGGTGGTGCTGCTACTGTAAAAGTTCTTGTACATGATTGTGTTTGACCACAATTTCCAACTGTATAAGTCCAAGTAACTTCTTTAGAACCTCCACAAGCTGATGGTGCATTTCCTCCATTGTTTGTCAATGTTCCGGCTGTACAACCTCCAGTTGCTGTTGTAGAAGCTAAGAAAGTAGTCCATGCAGCATTTACTTGAGCTTGTGTACTACAAGCTGCAATATTTACACTGTTACCACAATTGAAAACGACTGCTGTTGCTGGTGTTACTTCAAATGTTCTTGTTCTTGTTTGAGTTTCGTAACATTTATCTGTTACTGTGTAAGTAACTGATGTTAATCCACCACATGCATTTGGTGCTATTGGTTCACCATAACTTCCGTTTGGTAAACATCCTCCACTTACTGTGAATTGAGCTAACCATGCTGTGAAAGCTGTATTCACTGCTTCTTGGTTTGCATAAGTACAAGCATTTGCTGAACTGTTTGCTGGAGCACCAATTACCACTGCCGGTGCTGGTGTTACTTCAAATGTTCTTACTCTTGTTTGAGTTTCGTAACATTTATCTGTTACTGTATATGTAACTGATGTTAATCCACCACATGCATTTGGTGCTGTTGGTTGTCCATAACTTCCGTTTGGTAAACATCCACCGCCTACTGTGAATTGTGCTAACCATGCTGAGAAAGCTGTATTCACTGCCTCTTGGTTTGCATAAGTACAAGCACTTGTTGAACTGTTTGTAGGAGCACCGATTACCACTGCTGGTGCTGGTGTAATTTCAAACGTTCTTGTTCTTGTTTGAGTTTCGTAACATTTATCGGTTACTGTATAAGTAACTGTTGTAGATCCTCCACATGCAGGTGGCGCAGATACATCTCCGTAGCTTCCGCTTGGATCACATCCTCCACTTACTGTAAATTGTGTTAACCATAAATTAAAGGCGTTACTAACTTCATCCTCATTTGCATAAGTACAAGCACTTGCAGAACTGTTTGTTGGAGCACCGATTACCACTGCTGGTGCTGGTGTTACTTCAAATGTTCTTGTTCTTGTTTGAGTTTCGTAACATTTATCTGTTACTGTATATGTAACTGATGTTAAGCCTCCACATGCATTTGGTGCAGTTGGTTGACCATAGCTTCCGCTTGCGTCACATCCTCCACTTACTGTGAATTGTGCTAACCATGCTGTGAAAGCTGTATTCACTGCCTCTTGGTTTGCATAAGTACAAGCATTTGCTGAACTGTTTGCTGGAGCACCGATTACCACTGCTGGTGCTGGTGTTACTTCAAATGTTCTTACTCTTGTTTGAGTCTCGTAACATTTATCTGTTACTGTATAAGTAACTGATGTTAATCCTCCACATGCATTTGGTGCAGTTGGTTCACCATAACTTCCGTTTGGATCACATCCTCCACTTACTGTGAATTGTGCTAACCATGCTGTGAAAGCTGTATTCACTGCTGCTTGGTTTGCATAAGTACAAGCATTTGCTGAACTGTTTGCTGGAGCACCGATTACCACTGCTGGTGCTGGTGTTACTTCAAATGTTCTTACTCTTGTTTGAGTTTCGTAGCATTTATCTGTTACTGTATAAGTAACTGATGTTAATCCTCCACATGCATTTGGTGCAGTTGGCTGACCATAACTTCCGTTTGGATCACATCCTCCACTTACTGTGAATTGTGCTAACCATGCTGTGAAAGCTGTATTCACTGCTGCTTGGTTTGCATAAGTACAAGCATTTGCTGAACTGTTTGCTGGAGCA
>Ga0208262_1000062_pt1 | contig 56625 bp, 53 predicted proteins | sample LakWasMet15_LOW5_2_FD_183863 | JGI IMG/M metagenome (GOLD analysis project Ga0208262, IMG submission 183863) | Freshwater sediment methanotrophic microbial communities from Lake Washington under simulated oxygen tension - Sediment Metagenome... | ecosystem: Environmental > Aquatic > Freshwater >... | reverse complement strand
TTTCAACCTTTTATAAGAACATCGCCTTCATTGCGGGTGCAAAAGTAGCCCATTTATTCAGTTATTCAAGCACTTTTTTGAAGTTTTTTTGAAGTTTTTTTTAATGTGTTGAATTCGTGTAGGTTGGAGACAAAAGTTTTTTTAAATGAAGTCTTATCCAAAGAAAATAGAACTAAAACATAAAAACACTTAAACGTTATAGTCGCAGAAGCATCTAAATTGAAAACAAAATTTGAGCAGAAAAACAACTGCCATAGCCCCGATAGAAGTGGAAATCCTCCTTGTTTCGGATTCAGCCAAAGCTGAATCCGAAACAAGGAGATTGTAACGAATTGCTTCGCCAGTTCGACTTTCAGCCTCGGGTGCGGGAAATAGCTCCTGAAGAAACATTACTCTTTGAAAACTAATCGAAACGGATGGCTTTTACCGGGGAAATTTTGGTTATTATGTAGGATGGAATCAGTAAAACCATAAAACAAACCGTAACCGTGAGCAAATTTAGCAACACTATATAGCCGAAATTAAAATAAACTGGTGCTTGGTTGACATAATAATTTTCGGGATTGAGTTGAATTATTCCAAAATACTGTTGGATCAATAGTAAAGAAATACCAATTAGATTCCCCCAGAACAACCCTCTCACAATAAGATAAAATGCATTATACAGAAATATTTTTCTAACAGACCAGTTGTTAGCCCCTAGTGCTTTTAGGATTCCGATCATTTGAGTGCGCTCTAGTATAAGAACCAATAATGCGACCACCATATTAATAGTGGCGACCAAAATCATTATTGCTAATATGATGACGATATTGAAATCAAAGAGTTTTAGCCACTCAAATATGTAACCGTATTTTTCGATTATGGTTTTTGTGTCTAGCGTAGATGCGGTTTGCTGATAAACTTCTTCGCCTACTGTCTTGATTTTATCGAAATCTTTCACAAACACCTCGAAGGCGCCCACTTGATCCGGCCTCCATTTATTGATGCGTTGAATGTGGCGAATGTCTCCTATTATATAAGTAGCGTCAAATTCCTGAAATCCAGAATTGAAAACCCCAACGATTTTGAACCTTCGGATATTGGGTAATTTATTCTGATTCTCTTTGATAAAAAATGTATTGAAGGAATCGCCCACTTTTAGATTTAGCCTATTAGCTAGGAATTGCGACATCAACACTTCCTGATTAATGTTTTTTGAAAAATCGGGCAATTTACCCGAAACAATATATTCCTTGATATTGCCCCATTGATAATCTATACCAACTCCTTTGAAAATTATTCCCTCAAATGCATTTTTTGTTCTAATGATTCCGGCTTTACTGGCAATGGCCTGAATGTGTCTGACTTCGGGAACTGAAGTAAATTTTGGATAAAAATCTTGGTTTTTTGAAATGGGAACCAATGTAACTTCAGATTGGTTATTGTCGTAGTTCGAAATAATGACATGACCGTTGAAAGCGGAAACTTTATCGCGGATTTTCTGCTGAAGCCCAATTCCTGTAGCTACCGACACAATCATCATAATCATTCCGATAGCAATTGCCGAAATTGCAATTTTGATAATTGGAGCAGATATGCTACTTTTATAATCTTTAGCAGTTATGAGTCTTTTGGCTATGAAATATTCTAAATTCAAAATCTTTAGTTTGCCACAAAGATACATAAAGTTTTTTGCCACAGATTACACAGATTTACACAGATTAAAAATAGTTTTATGAAAAATCTTATCTATACTTTCGTTTCATTTTTTTTAATTTTTTCTAGCTCTTGTTCTTCCTCTTTGAGCAAGAAAAAAGAATCCAAATGGGATTGGACTAAAGACACTGTTACGGCAATTGCGGTTTATTCAAAAGAGGAGCTGTTAAAAAGCGAAACAAATTATACTTTAAGTAGCAAAACAGGTGCTGATAATTTTGAAGCGTATTTACCCTTATTGAAAGACAAAAAAATTGGAGTTGTTACTAATCAAACTGGAGTTGTTTTAAATATAGAATATAAAAAAAATAATCTCTTTGATTACAAAAAAAATGAAACCTATTTAGTTGATTTTTTGCTTTCCAAAAACATCAACATCCAAACCATTTTCGCTCCAGAACACGGTTTTCGTGGCACTGCTGATGCTGGCGAACACGTAATCGACGGTAAAGATGCTAAAACTGGGCTACCTATTATTTCACTTTATGGCGACAACCAAAAACCAAAACCAGAACAGTTAGCTGGAATTGATATAATGGTTTTTGATTTGCAAGACGTGGGTTTACGCTTTTACACCTATTTATCAACTCTTCATTATGTAATGGAAGCTTGTGCTGAAAATAATGTTCCACTAATAATTTTAGACAGGCCTAACCCAAACGGCAACATTGTTGATGGACCAATTCTTGAAAAAGAATACACCAGTTTCGTAGGAATGCATACCGTTCCTGTTTTGTACGGAATGACTATTGGCGAATATGGTCAAATGATTAATGGAGAGAAATGGCTACGAAATGGTGTGCAATGTAAGTTGACCGTCATTCCTTGTATTTATTACAATCGGAAAATGAGTTACAGTTTACCTGTAAAACCATCACCCAATTTACCTAACGACCAAGCGATAAATCTTTATGCCAGCCTGTGCTTTTTTGAAGGGACAAATGTGAGTGTGGGTCGCGGAACGGAGAAACAATTTCAAATTTACGGCTCGCCTTTTCTGCCAAAAAGTGATTTTAGTTTTGTTCCAAAACCTAATTTTGGTTCCAAAGAACCGCCAAACAAGGACCAAATTTGCTATGGTGAAGATTTGTCAGCTGTGGCCAAAGTAAAGCAATTGGAGTTGAAATGGTTATTAAAAGCCTACAACGAAACCTCGGAGAAAACCAAATTCTTCAATCCGTTTTTCACAAAATTGGCAGGAACCAAAAAACTTCAACAACAAATTGAAGCTGGAATGTCGAAAGAAAAAATTGAAAAATCTTGGGAAAAAGATTTGAAAAAATTTAAAAAAATCAGAGAAAAATACTTGATTTATTAAATTTTCACATTGATATTTGGATTTATTGATAAGAGATGTTTAATAAACTTTTGCTCTTCCTTTGGTGAAATTTTAAATTCTTCATTATTACTCAATTTTAAAATGATTTTGTCAAATGAAAAATATTTTGATTTAATATTGAATTTTCTTCTTTCTATTTTTAGAATTGCGTTTATATTAATGTATTTTGATGAAAAGAAATCTGTGTGAATTTTGAGAATATTGTCACTAACCGAATAGTTATGAATTGAAGCAAAAGCATATGAAAAGATTATTAATGAGATAACAAACGGACTAAACATATTATTTTCTATAAAATAAGAATACAACGGAAATAGAATAAAAACCAATAAATAAAGACTGCTTTTTTCTTTGTAATATTCCATAATTTTTTTTTATAAAGGTAGCTTTTTCTTCATTTCTTCCACAATATTAAAAGCTGCAGGACAAATTGCCACGTTTTTTAGAGTTAAATCCGAGATTTGTTGAAACTTCTTTCTGTCGGTATGGGGGAATTCGCGACAAGCTTTTGGGCGAACATCATAGATAAAACACGTATTATCAGTATCCAAAAAAGTACAAGGAACGCTTTGCAACACATAATCTTTGTCTTCATCGATGCGCAAATATTGATCGATAAACTGTTGTGGTTTTTGACGCAAATGCTTTGAAATACGTTCAATGTCGGCTGACGTAAATAATGGCCCAGTAGTTTTACAACAATTGGCACACTGTAAACAATCGGTTTTCTTGAATTCAGCGTCGTGCAATTCCTGCATCACGTAATCCAAGTTTTTAGGTACCTTTTTTTTCAGCTTATCAAAATACTTTTTGTTTTCGATATGCTTATCTTTGGCAAGTTTGTGTAATTGTTTGAGTTGGTTTAACATTGTTTAAAACGGTTTAATCCTGTTGTAAATAACAAATTTAAACTTTTAAACTCTTAAACTATTTTAAACATTTATTTTATTTCTATGAAAGACCTTTTCGGTAAAGCCATACTCGATTTTCAAACTAATAATTCTCCCGAAGACATTATTACAGAAACTTCCATTTCCGAAGCGGATGAAATGAGTGTTGCCTATCTTTTTAGAAGTTATGACGAAATGCCAAAATTGGAGCAAAAAGCCTTGCAATTGGCGAAAGGAAAAGTTCTCGATGTGGGTTGCGGGGCAGGAAGCCATAGTTTGACTTTGCAAAATGACAGGAATCTGGAGGTGGTTTCGATAGATATTTCACCAAATGCGATTCAAGCTTGCCAACTTCGTGGTTTGAAAAATGCCAAAGTTCAAGATATACTGACATTGGAAAACGAAAAGTTCGATACTATTTTATTACTGATGAATGGCACGGGGATTTTTAAAACCTTAAAAGAAACCTCCAAATATTTGCAAAAACTTAAATCACTCCTCAACCCAAACGGTCAGATTCTCATCGATTCTTCAGATATTATTTATATGTTTGACCAAAATGAAGACGGCGCATACGAAGTTCCTTCTAATGGTTATTACGGCGAATTGACATTTAGCATTTCATACAAGAATGAAACAGAGGAAAGCTTTCCTTGGCTTTATCTCGACTATAACACTCTTCAAAATGCGGCTTTCGCCAATGGTTTACAATGCGAATTGATTCTTGAAGGAGAACATTTTGATTATTTGGCAAAGCTTACACTTCCAATAAATCAGTAGTTGCTAAAATATCCTGTAAAGCTTTATACAATACGTCCAAATCTTCCTGCGTATTATAGGCATTTATGGAATATCTCAAAAAATAATTTCCGTTCAAAGGCATAACTGGAATTTCGATTTTATATTTATCAAAAAGCAATTCCTTCAACTCAACAGGATTTGAAATTTTTATAGGAATACTTGCCATTTGCCCTAAAAACGCTGACGTAATTGGGCAAATCGGTTGTGTGTTTAGCAAATCACAAAAGCGTTGGTAGTTATCAAAAACTAGCTTTCTACATTGCTTTGCTTTGGTTTTCCAATTATTTTCTTCTAAAAAATCAATCACTTTTGGCGTGCATAAAAACGCCGAAATCTCTCTTGTTCCTTGATATTCCTGATAATCCAAAAACTTGCTTTCGCCTGGAGAAACACTTTCATAACCCCAACCTACAACAAGAGGATCGAGCATTTCCTGAAAACTCTTTTTCACATAAAGAAACGAACTTCCCTTGGGTGCCAACATCCATTTGTGCAAAGTTCCGGTGTAAAAATCAGGGTTTAATTCCGTAATATCTAAATCTATTTGTCCCGGAACGTGAGCGCCGTCAATAATGGTAATCAATCCCAATTCACGTGCCTTGTCGCAAATTTCCTTTACCGGAAAAATCAAGGCTGTGCAGCTTGAAATTTGGTTGAGAAAAACAATTTTAGTTTTTGAAGTATAGCCACTCCAAAATTCTTCCAAGATTTGTTCCTTAGAAATAACCGGAAGCGATATGTTTTGGCGAATGTATTTTGCTCCAGACTTTTTGCAATAAAAGTTCCAAGTCCTGTCCATTGCTCCATATTCGTGGTTTGTGCTGAGAATTTCATCACCTGCTTCCAAATGCAAACTTCGCATAATGGTATTTATGGCAAAAGTGGGATTTGGCGTAAAAAAGAAATCATTCGCATCACAACCAATATATTTTGCCAATCTTTCCTTGGCAATTTTCAAATATACAGCTGATTTTTTTTGGATAAAATAAACGGGTTCGGTTTCGAGTTCCAATTGGAATCTTTGGTATTCCTCGAAAATGGGTTTTGGGCAAGCCCCAAAAGACCCGTGATTTAAAAAGGTAATTGTTGGATCGAGAAGGAATTGTGATTTCATAAATCTGTTTATTGTAAAATAATTTATTTTAATTACTTTTTAAATTTATTGGTATTCCAAAATTACACCTAACCTTTTTTCCGTTTTTTTGTGCTGGTATCCAGTTTTTAATGCCTTTTAATACCCTAACAGCCTCATCTCCTGTCCCAAATCCAAGATCTTTGTATATCTGAATATCCGAAAGACTGCCGTCAATCTCAACTGTAAAACTTATAAGGACTTTTCCACCTTTAAATTCTTTTGAAGTAGGAGTCTTGAAATTCTCTAAAATAATTTTTGACACCCCTTCAAATCCTCCTTGATAATTAGGCGCAACATCAACCTCTTTTATATCAAAAACATAAGCTTGCAAAGCTATTGGTAAACTAAAACTACACCTTACTTTTTTACCATTTTGTTCTCCTGGCAACCATTTTGGACATAATTCCAAAACTCGAACAGCTTCTTTTCCTGTATCAAAACCTACGTCTCTTAAAACTTTTATCTCTGTAACCTGTCCGTCTTTTTCAATTATGAATGTCACATATACTTTTCCGCCTAGAAAGTCTTTGGATGTTGGAGTATTGTAATTTGCACCAATAAATTGATAAAACTTTTCTATCCCTCCAGGAAACTCAGGTTTTACTTCAATTCCTGCAGTATTATATACAGTGTTGCTTGAATCATTTGTTGTTTCTTGTGCAAAAACAATTTGAATTGCAAAAAAGGCAATTCCAATAATTAGAATTTTTTTCATAATTTTAATTCAGTTTGGACTTCCTAGAATATTTTTCTCCGGATTTAATCGTTATTGGAAATTGAAAAAGAACCCTTACCGGAATTCCATTTAATTTAGCAGGAATCCATTTTTTTGACATTGCTAATACCCTAATGACTTCGGCTCCGCATCCATATCCAATATCCTGAATAACTTTAATTTCCGCAACACTGCCATCAATTTCAATTACAAAAGTTGTGATTATTTTTCCATTCAAACCTTCTTGTTCAGGTGTTCTGAAGTTTTTTGCGATAAATTTATAAAAAGCCTCCATTCCTCCCGGATATTCAGGTTTTAGTTCAACATCTTTAAAATCGTAAATTGAATCTTGAGACTGGGAAGTTTGTTCTTGTGCCGAAACAATTTGAATTGCAAAAAAGGTAATTGCTAGAAATAAGAAGTTCTTCATATTAAGGAATATTCAGGTATTTATGTGTTTGTAAAGATACACGCCATTTTGGGTTATTCATTACATAATCAACAATTAGTGGCGTCATTTCTTCTTTTTTGCTCCATTCCGGCTGGAGGAATAATATGGCGTTTTTGTTAACTTTTTCGGCTTGTTCTTCGGCGAAAATGAAATCGTGTTTGTTGTAAATGATGACTTTCAATTCGTCTGCTTCGTCATAAACAGTCTGGGTTGGCAATTTGTTTTTCTTTGGCGAAAGACAAATCCAATCCCATTCTCCTGTCAATTTATAGGCTCCAGAAGTTTCGATATGCACTTTCAGATTTTGATCTTTTAGCCTTTGCGTAAGCAAGGTCATATCCCAAGTCAAGGGTTCGCCTCCTGTGACTACGACTGTGTCTGCATATTTTTTGGCATTGGCAACAATCAAATCAATACTTGTGGGTGGGTGCAGTTCGGCATTCCAACTTTCCTTGACGTCACACCAATGACAACCCACGTCGCAACCACCGATTCTTATGAAATAAGCGGCAGTTCCTGTGTGAAATCCTTCGCCTTGAATGGTATAGAATTCCTCCATTAGTGGGAGCATTGCGCCTTTATTTACTTCTAACTGAATTTCTTTTGATAACATTTTAATAATTTGAATGGCAAAGGTAGTGATTTTGGGATTTAAGATTAAAGATTAAAGCAACGACACAAAAAAAACCGATAGCTTATATTTAACTATCGGTTTTTGTGTTAAAAAAATTTTAATTATTTCAACATTGCCAATGATTTAGTTGCATAATCATTTGTTGGGTCAAGCGCAAGGGTTTTATTGAAATATTCAATTGCTTTTACTTTATCGGTATTGGCATAACTTGCCGCACTGTTGTTATAACACTCAATAAATTTAGCTTTTATTGCCGGTTTCACTAATTCATCAGCTCCTTTTTCGGTTACCTTGGCAACATATTCTTCATAATATTTCACCATCATCTCGTCATTATCAAGCGATCTATTTATTCTGGCTCTATAAACATAAGCATCAAGATAAGAAGGTGAAGCTATTAATACATTTCCAAAAGTGGCATCCGCTTTTTGCAAGTCAACTAGATTTGGAACTACATCTTTTTGAATATTACCATAATAAATTGACAAACCATAATAAACGTTGTCGTCTAAATAATTTTTGGATTCTGTATTAGTCGTGCCCAATTCAAAAATAGAGGCAGCTTCAGCATATAATTTTTTGCTAAACAATTTTACACCAATTTCGTTCAAGTCTTCAACTGCCAAGGGCTCCATTTCGATTGATTTTTTAATGTCAGTCAAACCTAAATTGAATGCAACTGGATCAATTGACAAACCATCAGCACTGGTTCCTTTTTTAATTTTGGCCAACCCTAGGTATAAATAATCCTTGGCAATTATTTTGTTTGAAGGATTTGAGGTAAAGTTTTCCAATGATTTAATGGCAACATCAATATTTCCGTTTTCGTAGGCAGAATATCCTAAATAACGGAAAATTCTTGGATTAACTTTATCTAATTCAGCCATTTTTTTTGCTTCAGCCTCAAGTGCGGTATAATCTTTTACAAGAATCAAAAAGTCCGCATGACGCATTCTAGAATTTAAAGAATAGTCCGTAAGGCTAAGATATTTTTCATAATATCCAATGGCCGTTTTCATATATTCCTCAGATTTAGAAGGCTTGTTTCTTCCCCATTTATAATAGGTTTCGGCCAATTCTCTGTAAACTGGGCCGTAGTTTGGGCTTAATGCTATTACTTCTTTATAAGCTTTCAAGGCTTCGTCATACGATTTTGCTCCTTTCAACAAAACTCCTAATTGCATTTTTGCTCTAATTAGTGTATTATCGGCTTGGAAGGCATTTCGATAGGCAGCGTAAGCTTCATTCTGATTTTTATCTCCATAATTTGCGTCACCAAGTGCTAATTGCACTTGAGCATCCATTGGATTAACCAATTTTGCTTTATTTAAAACCAAAAGAGCCTTTTGGTAATCTGGTTTTTCAGCATTCATATAAGCTCTGCCAATATAAATATATTCCTCAACATCTTTTTTTCTTAACTTTTTTGTAGCCAAATCAAAATAAACTTGAGCATTGACTGCGTCACCTTTATCTAAATTTATCTGACCTAGACCTATGTAATTAAAATTACCGCTTTCTTTTGCTAAAATTCCTTTTTGAAAATAGATATTGGCAGAGTCCTTATTACTTTGCGTAAGATAAATATTTCCTAAAAGAAACATTGCTTTCCCATCATCTGATTTTGTTTGAATAATCGATTTTAACATCGATTTTGCACTTTCAAATTGTTCAGCATCTATTGCTTTTAGCGCTTGATTTAAATCTTGCGCATTGCTAATAAATGACGAGATTAACAAAACAAGGCTGAAAATTTTAAATTTATTCATCTTAACTTTTTTAAATTTATTTTTTATCATTATTAATTTCTTTTCTAACATTAATTCTCCTTCCTGGGATTCTTACGGGTAATAAACCAGATTTTAAAATTATTCTTTGTCCAATATCCCCAGCAACGAAAGAAGCAAAACCCATTCCCAATCCTGAATAACCTTGACCATTGATGATATACAAATCACGTGCCAAAGGATATTTGCCTTCTGCGATGTTGTTTTGACTTGGAGTATAATAGTTCGAACTTGTTAGGCTTTTTACGCTTAAAACATTTACTCCATTTACAAATTCCTGCATAGCCGGCATTGGTTGGGACAACCAATTTACTCCTACTACACCTATCATTCCCTCATTTTGTGCAACAAATTTAATTACTTCTTCATTTGTCTTAAATGAGAAAACTCCCTGTTTCGGAATTGATTTTACTCCGGCCAGGGTGTTCATATAACGTACCGTACTAGAATTTGGATTGTCAAAAACTAAACCTTCAATTTTAGTACTTGGTTTTCCTTGCATAAATTCTATTATATTCTTTAACTCAACTAAAGTGTCATTATTGCTTCTATTTGAAATAAAGGCGATAGCATCAGTGGCAAATTTAGTGATTTTTGGAGTAATTTTTTTTTGGCTAAAGATTTTATTTTCCTCAGCAGTTAAATTTCTTGTCAAAACTGCAATTCCCGATTTCTCCGTGAATAAGGAATTGATTATTTCTGATTCTGATTTTGAAACAATTTTAATTTTTGCCTCATAATTACTTTCAAAAACGGCCACTTGATCTTCCATAATAGGAGTTAAAGTTTCATCAACCAAGATAGTGGCAGAACCTTTTAATATGGATTCTTTATTGGCGTCTTTCTTTTCGCTTTGATTACACATAGCAAATAAGAACCCTGCAAAAACGAGAACAAAAACTTTTTTAATTTTAGGCATAACTAATCTTTATTTGAATTAAAAAATCTAAAAAATCTTAGAAACGAATAAACGATTAAAATAACCCCAAAAGCCATTCTATAAGTTGACGACATTGTTATTGGGAAGTCTTTGGAAAAAATAGCATCCCAAAAAATAATAACAAGACCCATAAACAAATATACGAAAAAAAACAGAATTCCTATAATGAGAAGAAATCGCTCTTTGGGCGATTTCTTCTTAAAATTATATAATGTGTTTTCAAGCATTATTCTGCTGATTGAATATTGATTGGTAAACTAAATGTACATCTAACTTTTTTACCGTTTTGTTCACCTGGATTCCATCTTGGAGCTGATTTTAAAACCCTAATAGCTTCTTTACCAGTGCCATAACCAATATCTCTGAGTACTTTAATATCAGTTAATGAACCATCTTTTTCAACCACAAAAGTAACATATACTTTTCCTTTAAGACCTTCCTCTTCAGGAGTACGGTAATTATTGGCTATATATTTGTAAAATTTATCCATTCCTCCAGGGAAGTCAGGTTTTACCTCAATACCGGCAGTGTTATAAACGGTGTTGTCTTCTTCAACAACAGCGGCAACTCCAGTTCCTACAGGCTCAACAGTTAAAACTGCATCTGGGTCACCTTTAATAGTTTCAGCACCAATTTTCTTTTCTTTGATTTCCTTGATCACAACAATCTCCTCTACAACTTCTTCTGCTTTGGCAACCACCGGTTTTACAAATTTTACTTGATCCACTTTTGGTGGAGGTGGTGGAGGTGGTGGAAGATTTTCTTTCGGCTTCTCTTTTGGAGGTAACTTAACAGTCGTTATTTTTACGTTCAATGCTTCATCACTATCCGAAGAATCTGGAAGAAAACTTAAGATTTTTGGTATGCTTACAGCAAACGCAAAAACAAATGCACCAATTAAAAATGCTCTAAGGGTATTCTTGGTAACTGCTTTTCTTAAATTATAAGCACCATACTTTTTGTTGCGTCCTTCGAAAACAATTTCAAGCCATTGGTTATTTAATATATCTAATTTCATATTTCTTAATTATTAGGTTATTGGGAAATCAGATTAGTCTTTTTTTCCTTCTAACAATTGTTTTTCCTCTGGCGAAAAATCATTTACAATGGCATAAGTAGGAACATCTACAATTGCCATTTCATCTAGTATATCAACCAAGTTGCGATAATTTGATTTCTTGCCTGGTTTGATAATTACTATCATTCCGTTTTTTGGTTTGCCTTTTGCTGTTGAATAAGCCAAAACAGCTTTTTTTCTCAATAGCAATTCTTTACGAATACCTTCTTTACCATACGTAAAATCTTTTGGAGCACCACCCGAAACTGGCGTTGCCAACAAACCTACATAACGAACCAACTTATCATTATCTCCCAATAAAATAGTCATTGTCCTATTTTCGTCAACTTTAATATCCTGCTCCTTTTTATTTGGGTCATTTTTATCTGGCAACCCCAAATCCATCGCATGCGGTTTAGACAAGGTCGTGGTAAGCATAAAGAACGTAATTAATAAGAAGGCCAAATCCACCATAGCAGTTAAATCTACTTTTGAGTTTTGTTTTTTACTCCTTACTTTTTTGTCTTTTCCGCCTCCACCGTCGCCTGTATTTAATTCAGCCATTTTAGTGTATGTTTTTTAATTATTTATCTTTTGCTCTCAAACCCGTAATCAGACTAAAACTATTGATTTTTTGATCTTGCAATATGTCCATAACCTGTTTAATTGCAGGATATTCTTCCTTTGCATCACCTTTTATGGCAATTTGCAATTCTTTGTCGTCAATTTCAATATTGGCAATACGGGCATTTTGAACCCAATCAGCCAATTGATTGTCAAGTGAGTCTTTTGGAATTCCAGGTTGGTTAGCTTTAGTTCTGTCAGCAGACGTCATATCAATGATTTGCTTCAAACTTTGAATTGGAACACCAAAACCCTCCATTATTGCAAAATTATCTTTATCTGCTTCCGAAAAAGAAACATTGTATTTCTGACCCATTAATTCAAGAGTTCTTTTACGAATCTCTCTCCCTTTCAAATCAAAAAATACTTTCCCTTTACCGATGGTCAAAGTAGCCAAATCATTTTCTGGCAACTTGTTTTCATTAGTTGATGCAGGTGTATCAACAGGCAATGCTTCGGGTATTTTGGCAGTCGCGGTCAAAATAAAGAATGTAAGCAAAAGAAAAGCTACATCACACATAGCCGTCATATCAATAGACGCCGCTTTTTTGGACATTTTTACAGCCATTAATTATATATTTAAATTTAGTCATCAGCGTTATACTTATTATAACATAACGCTGATTCTTATAAATTATTAGTGATTATTTTTGTGTACCTCTATAGTGTCTGTACGTATTCACGATTGTATTACCTGCCTCATCAATAGAATAAGTTAAAGTATCAATTTTTGAAGTAAACAAGTTGTAAACAACAATTGCTAATGCAGAAGTAGAGATACCTGTAGCAGTATTGATAAGCGCTTCAGAAATACCATTTGCCAACATCGCTTGGTCAGGAGTACCTGAACTTGCTAATGCGCCAAATGCCTTAATCATACCGGTTACCGTTCCTAGTAATCCCGCAAGAGTTCCTAAAGAAACCAAAGTAGAAAGAATAGTCATGTGTTTTTCTAACATTGGCATTTCAAGTGAAGTAGCTTCTTCAATTTCTTTGTGAATGGTTTCGGCAGCAGTTTCGCTATCCAATCCTTCTTTTTTCACGTCTTGGTATTTAACCAACGCTGATCTAATAGCATTTGCAACAGAACCTTGTTGTTTGTCGCAAGCAGCAATTGCTCCATCAATATCTCCAGTAGTTACACTTGATTGTACGCTTTTCATAAATTGGTCAAGATTTCCTTTACCAGCTGCTTTAGAAATTACAGCAAAACGTTCGAATGAAAATACTATTACCATTAAAAGCAATCCCATTAAAACTGGTACAATAGGACCTCCTTTGTACACCATTGCCAAATAATTTCCTGGAAGTGGGTGGCCTGTATTAACTCCTCCTTCAAAATTTGCTCCATCACCCATTATGAAATTCCAAACTAACCATCCCGTAAAAATACATAATACGATAATGATTAATGAAATACTTCCTCCTAAACCTGAACCACTTTTTTCTTTTTTAACGTTTGCCATTTTCTTAAATTTTAATAGTTTTAATAATTTATTTTTTGTTGTAATAAACTTTTGTTGAGGAGCAAATTTATATTTTTAGTTCAAATAAAAAAACTTTTTTTACTTTTATTGTAATTATTTTAACTTTACTCAAAAAAAGTTGCTTTTTTTTCTTTTGAGTTAAAATTAAAAACTTTCTTTAAATCATATTTTTTGTAAAAAAACACATTGTTTTATGATTTTTTGAAACAATGTTTCAATAATTTTTAAAAAATAATTACAATTAAATGTTCTTTTTAAACTCAATCGAAAACGTTGTATTTTAACGTAAAAACTATCATAAATGTTACATTTACACATATATAAAAATATCTTGAAAATAAATTTAATAAAAAATGAGCAGAAAAGAAGAGTTTATTCAACATATAACTAATGGTTATCTTTCAAAAGGAGAAAGTATCATCCTTGGTGGTGCGATACTTGACGGCGAGGCTTTGGCTGATGCACACATAAAGGTTCCGTTAAAAACCTTGAACCGCCACGGACTGATTGCCGGCGCAACTGGAACTGGCAAAACAAAAACCATTCAAGTGCTTTCAGAACAACTTTCCTCGTTTGGAATTCCCGTTCTGATGATGGACATTAAAGGCGATTTTAGCGGTATCGCCAAAGAAGGAGAAGAAAAACCCTTTATCACCGAGCGTCACGCAAAAATCAACATTCCTTATAAAGTTTCAAGTTTCCCTGTTGAACTAATGTCTTTGTCTGAACAAAGCGGCGTTAGGCTTCGTTCAACCGTTTCTGAATTTGGACCTGTTTTATTTTCAAGAATTTTGGACTTGAATGATACTCAAGCCGGAGTAGTTTCGGTAATATTCAAATATTGTGATGACAACAAAATGCCTCTTTTAGACTTAAAAGACATCAAAAAAGTTATCAATTACATCACCGAAGAAGGAAAAGCCGAAATCGAAGAAAGTTATGGCAAGATTTCGACCTCAACAACCGGGACGATTCTTAGAAAAATAATTGAACTCGAACAGCAAGGTGCCGATTTGTTTTTTGGAGAAATGTCTTTTGACATCAATGATCTAATGCGCATTGACGAAAATGGAAGAGGTTACGTGAACATCATCCGCTTGACTGATATTCAAGACAAACCCAAATTGTTTTCAACCTTTATGTTGAGTTTGTTGGCTGAAATATACAATCAAATGCCTGAAAAAGGCGATTCTGACCAACCAGAATTGGTAATATTTATTGACGAAGCGCATTTGATTTTCAAAGAAGCCAGTAAAACGTTGTTAGAACAAATCGAAACAATTGTAAAACTGATTCGTTCTAAAGGTATTGGCGTTTATTTCATAACACAAAACCCTATGGATGTTCCGAGCGGCGTTTTGGCTCAACTAGGCTTAAAAATCCAACACGCATTAAGAGCTTTTACTGCCAATGACAGACAGGCAATAAAGCAAACGGCCGACAATTATCCAACATCTGACTATTATAAAACCGATGAAGTTTTGACGAGTCTTGGAATTGGAGAAGCATTGGTCACAGCCTTAAACGAAAAAGGAATTCCAACTCCGCTTGCCGCAACAATGATGCGAGCACCAACAAGCAGAATGGATGTTTTGACCGAAAGCGAAATTCAGGAAATCAATACCAAATCAAAATTGGTGAGAAAATATTCTGAAGTCATAGACCGTGAAAGCGCTTATGAAATGCTCAATAAAAAAATTGCAGCTGTAGAACAAGAAGTTGCACAACAACAAGAAGAAAAAGAAGCAAAAAAAGCAGAAAAACAATCTGGTGATGCAACAGGAGCAGTAACAAAATCAGTAATAAAAGTTTTGACAAGTGCCACATTTATTCGGGGTGCTTTTGGGGTTTTGAGTAAACTTCTTAGAAAATGATTCAAATGAAAAAGACTTTTTTAATACTATTCATCATCTTGTTATTAATGAGTTGCGTTCAAAAAACTGAAATTCAATCACAGGACACTTTAAAAAAAGAAGTGTTCAAGGCCGAAGAAGACTTTAAAAACCTTTCCCTAACCAATGGCATTTTGGAAGCTTTTTACACTTTTGCAGATGATAATGCAGTAATTAAAAGAGAAAACGACACGCTAATTCAAGGAAAAGAAAATATCAAAAAATATTACAGTAATCCTAAATTCAAAAAAGCATCTGTAACCTGGAAACCTGATTTCGTTGAAGTATCCAAAGACGGAGAAATGGCTTTTACTTATGGGAAATACATTTGGACGGTTACAGATTCTTTGGAAAACAAGAAAGATTTCAAAGGCGTATTTCACACCGTTTGGAAAAAACAAAAAGACGGTTCTTGGAAATATGTCTGGGATTAATAACACATTGTTAACTTAAATGAGATTGCCTCACTTCGACTACGCTCTGTGCAGGCTACTACCATTGACATTTTTAATTAAAAATATGAAATACAAAGAATTATAATAACACACCCCTAACCCCTCTCAAGAGGGGAATAGAAGTACTAATAATCAATTTATCATTTTACATTTTTTTTGTAAAAAATTCAACCTCCTAATGAAAAAATACTTTATTCAAAATTCACCATTCATCGTTCCCACAACCGATGGAAAATTAATAGAGGAACATCACGGAATGGCAACCACAAACAATCCGGCTATTTCCATAGCTCATATGATTGCGCCACCGCATTGGAAAGAACCGTTTCAAACTCCGGAGTTTGAGGAATACACTTATATTATTTCGGGCAAAAAACAGTTCGTCATCGAAGGCGAAACTGTCATTCTCGAAGCTGGACAATCGATAAAAATTGAGAAAAACACTAGAGTTCAGTATTCGAATCCGTTTGAAGAACCTTGCGAATATATGGCAATTTGTATTCCTGCTTTCGATTTTACAAAAGTGCATCGGGAAGAATAAATTCATTTTTCTTTAAAACCACGGGAATAGTTTTCTATGGAATTATCATTCCGACGAAGGAGGAATCCCAGCACTCGAGAGCAGCTAGATGAGATTCCTCCTTCGTCGGAATGACAAATAGACGACTTTATTTCATTGGCACGAAAACCAATTTTGTCGAAGTTTTGATAATTTCTTCCTTGTTCAATTTCATTTTTCTGAACTTGCCTGCATTATACATTTCAGCCTGATCGTTATAATGCTTGCTAAAAGGATTGCCAGATTGTCCTGTAGGCAAAATACTTTCGCTGTTTTCTACATCAGAGAAATCAATAACTCTCCTTGTTGACGGACCCGCTTTTACATTGTATTTTCCACTATCGGTAAAATCAAACATTAAGTTGTTAATTACCTCATTTGAGCCAGTAACTTCAAAAGGTCCAACGTTAAAAATCCCTTTCAAAGCTGCCACTTTACCCAAAGGATGCTGATGTTCCAATGTGTGAACCCTGTCCCAAGTCCAAGAATTCACATCTTTACCCAATTGTTTTTCGAGCTCCGAAATGGCTTGATGAAACGATTTATTGAGAATTTCGGTTCTGGTTTCCTTTTTGTCTTTGGTACTAATATCATCCCACCAAATCGAGTTTTCGTTTTTGGTTTGCGGAGCAATCACCTGCTTGATAACGTGTGTAGTTAAAAGCATTTTAAAATCAGCTTCTCCTAACTCATCCTGAAATGTATTTTTCAGATAATTATAAATCCATTTGTTGTAAATTGTAGGCGCAATATCCTTCAAATTATTAGAACCATTCCATTTTTTAAGAATTTCTATTGCCTGTTTTTCATTGCTTGAAAGAGATTTTTGATTTACTGCCGAAACTAAATTACTTGCAACTCCTGGGGTAATTAATGATGTATTGTCATTTAACATTTTGCCCACATCTCCCTTTGTCCAGTTGTTTTTAGGCTCTAATAATCCTGAAATTCTTTTGGCGCGATCTTGCGGCAAATAATATCCAGGATACAAATAACCATCAACGGCTTCTGGTTGATTATTGGCAGAATACACATAATTCCAGGTCGGATTTATGGCGTGAGGATTTTTCGAAAAATCAATAAATTCTTTTTTGTCATCGACACCATTCGACCCGTTTAAAATAAAATTTGGGTTGACTGATTTATCCAGTTTATATAGTTTTCCTGATGTATTCCAGGCAATATTTCCTTTGGCGTCACCATACATTACATTTAATCCCGGCGCGGCAATTAAAGAAACTCCTTTTCGAAAATTATCTAGATTTTTGGAATGCGAAATCGAATAAACGGCCTCGAGCATTTGGTTTTTTTGCTGAGTGTAAATCCAATACATCGCAACTGGTTTTGTTCCTTTTATTCCGTCTAATATATCGTTCATCACGGGTCCGTGTTGTGTTTCCCGAACTTCTAAAACCACGTCAGCGCTGTCTTTTACTTTGATAGTTTCTTTCCGAATTTTATAATCTTGGAATCCACCTGCTGTCTTGTATTGGTTTTTGTTATCTGGATTTTCTTCTTCCTGAAACAAATCGACATCGTCGTTTTCGAACATTGTTAATCCATACGCATAGTCGTGATTATGTCCCAAAAGAGGAAATGGTGTTCCGGCCAAATAATACCCATAAATTTCGTAATCCGGCACAACAATGTGGGCTTCATACCAAGTGGCCGGTTGTGAAAATGCGATATGCGGATCATTGGCAAAAATAACTTTACCATTTTTGGTTTTCTGTGGTGCAATTACCCAGCTATTGCTACCAATAAAAGCAGGAATTGGCGAATTATCGAGCAAACTGGCAACTGATTTTGAAATTTCGGCATATTCTATGGCCTTACCTTCAAAACTTTTGATTTGAGTCGTTCCTAGAGAACCGTCCAGACCAAAATCTTTTAAATAATCGGCACCCAACTTAGCCCGAATATCGGTCATTAATGGGTCACTTTTTTGAGCCATTGCAAAACTGAACGACATATATCCAAAGATATTATAAACGTCTTTCAAAGTAAATTTATCTTTTTTAAGTCCTAATATTTGGAACTCGATAGGTGTTTTTCCCTCCTCCATATACTGATTTACACCATCAATATATGCCATAGCGAGTTGATAGGTTTCAGAATTTTTGTCCAATTTAGCAATCGCTTTTTCGGAATTTTCATTGATTCCCAAACCTGCAAAAAACTTGTCGGTTTTCACTAATTTCGAACCAAACATTTCTGACAATCTTCCCGGAGCAATGCGTCGCATCAATTCCATTTGCCACAAACGATCTTGGGCGTGAACATAACCCAACGCTGTCATTGCATCTTTTTGAGAATCGGCATAAATATGGGGAACCCCAAAATCATCAAAATATACAGTGGTCTCCTGTTTAATGTTTTTGAGTTTCAGCTCTCCTTCATAAGTAGGTTTGAGATAAAAACCATAACCAACTAATGCAATTACAAGAATGACTATCAATGATAGAATAACAAGAAGGAATTTTTTTAGATTTCTCATTTGAAAGTATATTATAAGGAACTGTTGAATCAATATAGTTGCTAAAACTTCCGAAATTTAGAATAAAAAATGATATACCGTGGTATTTATTTTATTTTTTAAACAATTCCGCTATTTCCGTTAAATATGGATACAGAATAGATTAAAAAAAATCTCGCCATTGCTGACGAGATTTTATGTTTAAGTTTTATTTACTTTACTTAGATGATCAACATTGCATCACCATAAGAATAGAATTTATATCCTTCTTTTATTGCTTCTTCATAAGCTCTTTTCATTAAATCGTGTCCGCAAAATGCTGAAACCATCATTAATAAAGTTGATTTTGGTGTATGAAAATTGGTAATCATACAAGTTGCAACGCTGAAATCGTGAGGTGGAAAAATAAATTTGTTTGTCCAACCATCAAAAGGATTCAATGTTCGTTGTGATGAAACTGAACTTTCTACGGCACGCATCGAAGTAGTTCCCACAGTGCAAATACGCTTCTTGTTTAATTTTGCTTTGTTTACAATCTCACAGGCTTCTTGAGTGATTTTCAATTCCTCAGAATCCATTTTGTGTTTCGATAAATCTTCAACCTCAACAGGATTGAAAGTTCCTAAACCAACGTGAAGGGTAACTTCGGCAAATTTAATTCCCTTGATTTCTAATTTTTTCATCAAATGCTTCGAGAAATGCAATCCAGCAGTTGGTGCCGCAACAGCTCCTTCTTCCTTGGCATAAATGGTTTGGTAACGATCCGCATCTTCTGGAGTTACGTCTCTGCTAATGTATTTTGGAATTGGAGTTTCTCCAAGTTCTGTCAATTTGTTTCTAAATTCTTCATAAGAACCATCGTAAAGAAAACGGAGCGTTCTTCCACGTGAGGTCGTATTATCGATAACTTCGGCTACTAACGAATCATCGTCCCCAAAATATAATTTGTTTCCAATACGTATTTTTCTGGCAGGATCAACCAATACATCCCAAAGGCGTTGTTCTGCATTTAGTTCTCTCAATAAAAAAACTTCGATTCTTGCTCCTGTTTTTTCTTTGTTTCCGTATAACCGTGCTGGAAAAACTTTGGTATTATTCAAAATTAGGACATCGCCTTCATCAAAATAATCGATAACATCTTTAAATGTTTTGTGCTCAATTGTCTGTTTTTTGCGATCAATAACCATTAAACGCGCTTCATCCCTGTTTTCAGATGGATATTCTGCAAGAAGTTCTTTTGGTAAATTGAATTGAAAATGTGATAATTTCATATATGAAAGTTATGAGTTAGGACTTATAAATTATGCGTTTTCTCTTTCATAATTTTAAATCGTGCGCAAATATACGATTGTGAGACAGGCGTTGTCAAGTGTTTCGAAGTTTATTTTTGTTTTTACCGCAAAGACGCCAAGTCACGAAGTTTATTTTTCTCGTAGAAAGTTTACATTTCAGATATTTGAAATCCAATACTTTTCAAATCTTCCCAAAAATCAGGATATGATTTTGAAACGACTTCGGCATTTTCGATAATGATTGGCACTTTTAATGCTAAGGGAGCAAATGCCATTGCCATACGGTGATCATTATAGGTGGCTATTTTCACATTGGAATTAATAAAATTCGAAGGTTCTAAAGTTAAACTTTCGTCAGTCACCGAAATAGTGGCTCCAAGTTTTATCAACTCTATTCTTAACGCTTCCAGCCTATCAGTTTCTTTAATTTTTAAAGTATGAAGTCCCGTAAGGTGACAGCCAATTCCCAAGCCGAGGCAAGTAACCACAATAGTCTGGGCGATGTCAGGAGAGGAATTCAGGTTGCAGATTGCAGATTGTAGATTACAGGCTGCAGATTTTTTTAAAATAATTTTATGATTTTCGAAAGTAGTTTCAACTCCAAAATCTTTATAAATTGTTGCCAAGGCAGAATCGCCCTGCAAACTATTTTCTTTGTAACTGGATAATGTGATTGTTGTTCCTTCTTTGGCAAAAGCCACAATGGAATAAAAATAAGAGGCCGATGACCAATCACTTTCCACTGTCAGGGTTTGTGGTTTTGATCCTTCGACAAGCTCAGGATGACAAAGGGTTTTTGGTTTTACAGTAATTTTATTTCCAATGAATGACGTTTCAACTCCAATTTCGTTCAGCAAAGCCAATGTCATTTTGATGTAGGGAACAGAGGTGATTTCACCTTCCAATAGTAGTTCAATTCCGTTTTCGAGTTTTGATGCAATCAATAAAAGTGCCGAAATATACTGGCTGCTCACGCTTGCCGGCAAAGAAACTTTATTTTTGGAGAGTTTTTGACCCGTGATTTTTATTGGAGGAAAACCCTCGTTTTCTACATATTCAATTTTGGCTCCCAATTGTCGCAAAGCTTCAACCAGAATTTTGATGGGACGCTCTTTCATTCTTGGCGAACCGGTCAAAGTCACGGTTCTATTTTCCTGAATAGCAAAAAATGCGGTCAAAAATCGCATTGCTGTTCCAGCGTGATGGATATCAATAATTTCCTCATTGCCTTTCAAAGCCATTTGCATCACTTCGCTGTCATCAGAATTTGAGATATTTTCTATGGTAATATTTGGAAACAACGCTTGCAACAACAACAATCTATTGGTTTCGGATTTAGAACCCGTTATAGAAATAGCTGATTTAGGATTACAAATAGAAGGCTGTAGTAATATATTCATTTTAAATTATTTCACGGAGAGCCGCAAATATAAGTAGAGAAAAACAAAAATCTAAACCATTAAGAAATTAAGTTTCATTAAGCATCTATTTTTTTGATTTTTCGGTGTTTTTAAGGATCACTACTTTTATTCTCCCTTTGGGGGTTGGGGGGCAAGCTTTTCATTATTCTTGTGTCTGTCTTTGTCACGCACCGATTTCAAATCCATTTTTTTGTCAAAAGCAGCTTGCAAATCGATTCCGGTTTGGTTTGCGAGACATAAAACAACAAAAACCACATCGGCAAGTTCCTCGCCCAGGTCTTTGTTTTTATCGCTTTCCTTTTCGGATTGTTCGCCGTAACGACGGGCAATAATCCGGGCAACTTCGCCTACTTCTTCGGTAAGCTGTGCCATATTTGTGAGTTCGTTAAAGTAGCGAACACCGTGTTCCTTGATCCAATTATCGACTTCGAGTTGAGAGTTTTTTAGGTTCATTTGTTTTGGTTTTTGAAAGCCCAAAGATATTTATTCTAAAAATTGATTCCTTATATTTTCTTTAAAACAATTTTCTCGTTTTGTTTGTCAATCATTTGCTGAAAGAAATTTTTTAATATGTCATAATAATCCGCTGAAATCATTGCCTTATTTATTTCGGATGTAACCTGAATTTGTACTTTATTCCCTTCGGTTGAAATGTTAAATGAAAACAATCCCACGTTGTCACCAGTAGTGATTTTTACTGGTTTTGGAAAAGATTCCACAACATATCCTTCAGGAATTTCGATTGTAATATTGAACTTGTCTTGTTTTGGATAAGCAAAATAAATTGGCATTTGCCGTTTTTCTTGAACAAAAGGATTCCTGTTTTGAGTAAAAAACAACAATGGATTTACGTATATTTTACCTTCAATGATATCCAATTGATTCTCAGATGTAAAAGTAAAGTTCTCAATTATTGGCTGAGATAAATCTTTAACATTATCGATTGTATAGTCGTTAATTTGTATCCCATTCAAATTAGTTTCCAATTTTTCGAGATAACTCTCTGCATTCATTACGGCATTTTTCTCTCTGAAATTATAGGCCTCATAATCTGTTTTCTTGATTCTGGTTCTACCCGCTATCTTTCCTTTGTCGTCAATGATTACTAACAAATTTGTGTTTTCTTTTGATTGAAGTTCAGGCACTAAATTAACTTCCTGCGAAGTGCCATCCTTTTTGATAAGTCTTCCTGTCCAATTTAAATCTTCGAGAGGTAAAGTATTTATTGTCGAATATTTAGTTGTTGCATCGAGTAAAACTTGTTTCCCATCGACTTGTGCAGCTGCTAATACTGAATTAAAAACCGTTCTGTTAGGATAAACTGGAACTCCGTGTTCGACCGTGCTTATTAAAACTGGATCCGTTTTTATTCCGGCACTATTTAACATAGCTATTAAAATGAAATTTATTTCGGCTGTATTTCCTGTTCCATCAATGTAGGCTTGTTTTACTCCTTTATCTGCAAAAATATCATTGTCTTGATTCCAATTCATTTTAGTTTGCACAAATTTAAATATGGATTCCACTTTTTCTTGATCTGTTTTTGTGTTTTCAAGTATGCTTTTTAGATCTTGATCAAAGTAGTTTTGCTTCTTCAATTCTCTTCCAAAATCACTATAGTCGAATATATTTTTGGCAACCCCTTCCCAAGTTATTGAAAAATCCTTGACTGCTTCATTTGGAAATCGGGTTCTTTCGAGTTCGTGCTGAATCGAAGATCTATAATTCCTTATGTTGTCAATGTGGATTTCCTCCTTAAGTGCGGGAATGTTTTCGGCCGTATAAATGCATTGGATATACTTGAAAATTATATCGTTATATTGATTGTATTTGAAGGAATAGGATTTATTGGCGTCCAGCAACTTAATATCAGTATTTACTTTGACGTATCCGGTGAGTATTGGTTTGTAGATATACATTTCGGGAATATCTGTTAAATATTCGGCGTAATTAACAGGAATTTCATATTGAAAATTAAAGACCGGAAATCTCACATTGTGTTCTGATTTTAAGATGTATTTTATTTCAATTACAGAGCCCACTTTTACGTTTGGCATTGTTATCGAAGCTTCGTTAAAATATTTATTGACATTCGTTTTGAAACTCCCTTCGTTTTGAAGAGGAGTAGTCACGATGGCGTCGTTTTCTAGATTATAGGTCACACAATTGGAAAATTTTAAGATGTCGGCCTCAGTATATATATTTTCTGTATAATAATGTGCTTGAAAATTAGCCCATTTCAGGCCTTCTTTTTTATAAATTTTAATCCTGATTGTATTCTCGTGATTTACGATAAATCCGTGTCCGGATTGAAAAACATAGTACGTTTTGGCTTTTTTATATAATATTGCCGCTGCTGTTGTTGTATCTGTTGGATGAAATTTTTCCTCTAATTCTGCCTTGGAAACCTTTCCTAACTCGAAATCTTGGGCATAGGTTTTTGTGAGTGAAACTAACAGTAATAAAGAGATTATTAGTCTAGCAAATTTCATAAAATTATATTTTTTTAAGAACGATTTTCTCGTTTTGTTTGTCGATTATTTGTTGGTAAAAATTCTTTAAAATTTCGTAATAATCTGATGTAATTAGTGCCGTGTTTATTGTTTTTGTAACAGAAACTTGAATTGTATTTCCCGCATTCCCTATTATGAATCTAAAAGCCCCAATATTTTCTCCAGTTGCAATATTTATGGGTTGAGGCATCGATTCTATAACATAACCTTCGGGAATTTCGATGTTAAAATTGTATTTGTTTTGAAAAGGATACCCAAAATCTACTGGATATTCTCTCACTTCTTGTTTAAATGGATTTTCTTTAGCAGCCATAAAGAGCATTGGAGAAATATATATCTTATCGTTGATAATTTCTATGTCTTTTGTGTCTTTAAAGGAATAACTCTCTACAATGGGTTTAGACAAATTCAAATCATTTTCTCTTGCGTAATCATTTATCTCGATATTGTGGTTTTTATTTTCCAGTTCTTCTAAGTAGATTTCGTTACTTGTTGCCAGATTTTTTTGTCTAAATTCAAGTGCTTCATGATCCGTAAATTGTCTCCTTATCTTCCCTTCTGCCGAACCGTCACTTTTCAAAACGATACTCATATTGGTAGATTCTCTTGAAAGGTTTTTTGGCATCAAGTCAACTTCGACCGAAGTACCATCTTTTCGTATCAACCGCCCCCTCCAGTTTAAATCTCGCAACGGCAACACGTTTGGTACTGAATATTTTTCGGTAGCGTCAAGTAATATAAAGCCTTCGGGAGTTTCTATGGCTGCAATAACGTGATTAAAAGCTGTTCTGCTAGGAAACAAAGCAATTCCATTTTCACGAGTACTTACTAAAACTGGGTTGGCAGTTAATCCAGCATACCTCAACATTGCAGTAAGTATTAAATTAATTTCGGCTACGTTTCCGGTTTTGTCCTTATAGGCTTTTCTTACTCCGTCATTACAAGAATAACCTGTATAATTATTCCATTTTACACTGGCTTTTACATAATTGAAAATTGCATCAATGGTTTCTTCTCTAGTTTTTAAATCATTAATTACGGTCTTTATATCGTCTTCAAAATAACCAGTTTTATTGAGTTCTGGCCCAAAATCATCGTCCTCGTAAATAATTTTTGTAACGGCATCCCAATCGGTTGAAAATGATTTATAATAACGCCCTGGTATGTTAACCATTGCTAATTCATGGGAAATACTTGCTTTATAATTATTAATATTATTAACAAACGATTCCTCTTTAATGGCTGGAATATTTTCTAATTTATAAACTTCCGATGTTTCTCGATTATATGTTGGTTCCGATGAAAGTTTGGGAAAGACATAGCCCTTTGCCCTTTTGTTAAATGTTAGAAAATAAGGTATTTTAACATTGTATTCTGAATAATTTACGGGAATAGAAGATTGAAAATACCAATCTCGTAATGACCCAAAATTCCCTGACCGTATTGTATATTCATATTCAATAATTGACCCTTCTCTAACATTTGGCATTGTGATTTTTTTTTGACTAAAGTATTTGTTTATTTTTTGTTCAAATTCACCTTCGCTTTTCAATTTTGTTTTTTCAATTTTACCATCAACAAGATTATACGTTACTGCATCTGAAAAGTACACATTTTCTCCATCTATATAATGTAAAATCTCTTCATTAGCCCATTCATAACCTTCCTTTTTATAAATTTTAATTTTGGTTTTTACCCGAGTTATAGTCGTTAAATCTTCAAAATACACTCTACCTGTTTTAAACAAAATTGCCGCCACTGCCGAAGTGTCTTTTGGATGCACTTTCTCTTGTAGTTCTGCAATGGTTACTTTTCCTAATTCAAATTTTTGAGCATTGATATTCGAAAATGATAAAAAGGTTAATACGATGACTAGTGATTTTTTAAAAAGCATAGTTATTAGATTTTGGTTAAAATTATTTTGGCATTGTCGTTTCTTGAAACTTGCTCCATAAAAAGTCGGAATTCGTCATATTCATTCTTTCCATAAAGTCCTTTTTTTACAAATAGAATGCGTTTGTAGACTAAATTATTGTTGTCTTTTTTAATGATTTCGGTTTTATATTCCCCGAATTTACCGTTCAATTCAAAGTTTTGAGGCGTAGACTCAATCGTAAAGCCAGGGGGAAAACTAATTGCTATTTCATCAGCATCGTTGGTGCCTCTCTGAATTTCGAAGGGCGTTTTTCGGTTCCTGATTCGCTTCACATTTCCGGTATATTGACTATAAGCATTAACAACAAAAATCATTTTGTTTCCTGAATTTTTTCCGTAATTCTCGGCCGTAATTTCTAAATTTTCGGTGAAACTTATTTTTTCTTTGTTATTAGAAAATACTGTTTTGTTTATTTTTAAATTACTGATATTGTCCCAAAAATCTTTATAATGTGCTTCCTTATCTGTGGGCTGCATTTTTTCTACTCGAACCTTTCGAGCGTATTGAGACCCTTCTGAAACCATTGAAATTGTTCCCGTAAAATTGCCGTTTTCATCCAATGAATAATTGCCTTTGTTGATTTGTGTGTTGCCCTTATCAGGATAAATTTTGGTTCTCACTATTTCTCCGCCGTCGGGTTTTATGATTAAAACATTTCTGTCATCGGTAAAAGTTCCTTGATAACCAAAAGGATCATCCTGACTGGTACATTCCAGCCAAATATTATTTTCTCCGTCGGGGATAGACAAAATCATATGATTCCCCTGTATCGAAACAAAGTCAGACTGAATATCACGTTTGTCTCTATCGCCATATAAAAGTGTATTATAGGAAGGTACATCGACGGCACTTAACAAAGCCTTTGTGTAATTAGTCAAGGCTTTGCAATCGCCATAACCCAAACGATCCACATCATTGGCATACATTGGTTTCCAACCTCCAATCCCAACTTGAATACTGACGTATCTTGATTTTTCTTGAACATAGTTGTAGATTAACTTTGCTTTCTTGACTGGATCTTTTTCATCACCAACTAAGGCTTTCATTTTTGCCTTGGTTTCGTCAGGTAATTCAATGGTTCCACTCAAAATCTTATCCAAATACCATTGCCCGTATTCTTTCCAGGTTTTAGCATTTCCATCAACTCCTTCTAAATGAAAAAGTTCTAATCCCATCATCACTCTTGGAAAAACATCGGTAAAAGACGGACTGTAATCTTCCTCTTTTTGGGCTGGAATATTGGTTGCTGTGTAAGAAAGTTGTGTTGGAGAATCAACCTTCTTTTTGATTTGAAAATTGGAAAAATTGAATTCCATTTTCTTAAATCCAAGATTGGTGGGATAATTCACGTTCAAAATACTTTTTTCTATGCTTAAAAGATAATCGTTCAGCGGAAACCATTGCGGAATAAATGCAGTGGTCGAAGTTTCGACTTCACTTTCATAGACTATGGTGAAAGGATATTGTGTTGGTGTGTAATTGAGATAAATCAATCTGTTGTCCGAAAAAAGCGTTACACCGTCAAGCGCACACTGATCCCGAAAATCTTTTCTCTTTACTTTTTTTATTTCGTTTCCAAAACCGTCAAAAACCGTTGCATCGATACTTCTAACGGAAGTTTGCTTGTCATAATGTTCAATGGCATCAATATTACCAAGTCCTTTTTCGTTCAGGACTGTAACCACTCTTTTCTCTTTGATATTCATATTCCTTTGGGAAGAAATTACAATGTCAATTTGGTTTAAACGCACTACCGCATTAGCATTTTGCTTTAAACTGTCTGGAATAAGAAGTGTGGAATATTCTGTTTTTTGGGCGAAAATTGTAGAGGTAAAGAAAAGAATAATCAGTGGAGAAAGAATAAATTTCATATTGAGAGATGTTTCTCCAAATTTATGAAAATTTTCTTAAGAATAATCCTAAATTACTCTTTATTTTTGGTATCAATAATTATGGTCACTGGCCCATCGTTTAGTAAAGCCACTTTCATATCCGCCCCAAAAATGCCAGTTTGTACTTTTTTGTCTAATTCTTTTTCCAGTCGTTGCACAAAATTCTCATAAAGAGGAATGGCAACTTCGGGTTTTGCAGCTTTGATATAAGAAGGACGATTCCCTTTTTTGGTTAAGGCTTGAAGGGTAAATTGAGAAACAACAATAATTTCACCGTCAATATCTTTGACCGAAAGATTCATCACGTCATTTTCATCGCCAAAAATACGAATGTTAGCGATTTTTGAAGCCAGCCAATCGATATCTTCTTGATTATCTGCATCTTCAATACCAATCAATACAAGCAAACCGTTTTGTATTTCGGCCACGATTTTAGAATCGATGGTTACTGATGCGGAAGACACTCTTTGGATTACTGCTTTCATTATCTTTATTTAAAAAAACAGACGCGATAAATCGCGTCTCTACTATTTCCTGGTTTCATCACTTGCTTTTCGGTCTTCATCATAGGAATCCGTGCGATAATTTTCATCATCACCTTCCAGAATTTTCAGGTAACTATTATAACGTGACCAGGCGATTTCGTCGTTTTCCAACGCTTTTTTTATGGCACAATGTGGTTCGTCTTTATGCAAACAATTATTGAATTTACATTGGTCTTTCAACTTGAAAAACTCAGGAAAATAACCACTGATTTCATCTTTTTCCATATCGACAATCCCAAAACCTTTGATTCCCGGCGTGTCAATTATTCGAGCATTAAAAGACAAATCATACATTTCGGCAAAGGTCGTGGTGTGTTGTCCTTGCTTGCTTGCTTCGGAAATTGTTTTAGTTTTCAAATCTAAAGAAGGTTCCAAAGCATTAACCAAAGTTGATTTTCCAACTCCTGAATGCCCAGAAAACATACTCACTTTGCCAACCATCATTTCTTTTAATTCATCTATTCCTTTACTTTCTTTGGCAGAAATACGAAGGCATTTATATCCAATGTTTTCGTAAATATGCTGCAAATACAATTGTTCGTCCAATGTTGCTTCGTCGAAAGTGTCAATTTTATTGAAAACCAAAACCGTTTCTATTCCGTAAGCTTCGGCAGTTACCAGAAAACGATCGATAAAATTAGGCGTTGTTGGCGGATTATTAATGGTGACCAAAAGGAAAACCCTGTCAATATTCGACGCAATAATGTGCATTTGATGTGATAAATTCACCGATTTCCTGACGATATAATTCTTTCTTTCGTGAATTTTATGAATGGTTCCCGTAACGGTATCCGAAGTTTCCTCGAGTTCATAATCTACAATATCGCCCACAGCAATTGGGTTCGTACTTTTGATTCCTTTAATTCGGAACTTCCCTTTCATACGGCATTCTATAAAATCGCCTTGCTCGGATTTTACGGTGTACCAACTACCTGTAGATTTATAAACGGTTCCTGTCATAGTTGCAAAGGTAATTTTTTGTTTAAAGTTTAAAGTTTAAAGTTTAAAGTTTTTTGGGACAATTTCAAAAATAAAAAATCTCCACAATTTATTTCAACTGTGGAGATTCATTTTTTAAAAAACAGGAATTATGCGTTCAATATTTTTTCTTGGTGACCAATACTTTCCTGGTGAATGGCTTTGAACATTTTAAGTACAAATTCTTCAGTCAATCCTTTTTTCTCTCCTTCAAGAATCATTTTTCCTAATATTTCATTCCAACGGGTGTTTTGTAAAACGGCAACATTGGCGTCTTTTTTTACTTGCCCAATTTCGGCGGCTACTTTCATACGTTTCCCTAATAAATCTAACAAATTAGCATCCAAAACATCGATATTTGCTCTCAATTTTGTCATTTTGGTAGTAAAATCTGCTGTGTCTCCGCTCACTTTTCTTACTTTCAAATCTTTGAAAATTTGAAGTAATGCCTCTGGAGTCACTTGTTGAGCAGCATCGCTCCAAGCATTTTCCGGGTCGTTGTGCGTTTCGATAATCATACCGTCATAATTCAAGTCCAATGCTTCTTGAGTCACTTCAAGAATCATATCGCGGTTTCCTGTAATGTGAGAAGGGTCAATAATCAAAGGCAAATCAGGAAATTTATTTTGCAATTCGATAGCAATTTGCCATTCTGGAATGTTTCTGTATTTTGTTTTTTCGTAAGTAGAAAACCCTCTGTGGATTACTCCTAAATTCTTGATTCCGGCAGCGTACAAACGCTCCACACCACCCAACCACAAAGCCATATCTGGATTTACCGGGTTTTTAATCAAAACGATTTTATCTGTTCCTTTCAATGTGTCTGCAATTTCCTGAACCGCAAATGGATTTGCAGTTGTACGAGCACCAACCCATAAAACGTCGATATCATTTTCTAAAGCCAATTTACAGTGTGCAGCAGTCGCAACCTCAGTTCCCATTAGCATTCCTGTTTCGGCTTTTGCTTTTTTCAACCACTTCAAACCTATTTCTCCAACACCCTCAAATCCTCCCGGACGTGTTCTTGGTTTCCAAATTCCAGCTCTAAAAACGCTTACGTCAGAATCTTTTAATGCGTGAGCAATTTTCAAAACTTGTTCTTCTGTTTCAGCACTACAAGGTCCTGCTATCACAAATGGATGAGTCAAATTGAATTCATTCAACCAATTTCTCATTTCTTTCTTGTTTTCCATCTTTTCTAATTATTTATTTTTTTATTGAATTATTATTTTATTGTTTTTTCTTTCTAACTGTAAACCGAATACCGCTTACTTTTTAACATTCATTCCGTTTAATATTTCTTTTATTTTATTTACACTTTGCATTTCGTTGAAAATTGCATCGTAATCTTCGTTTTCCAATAATTCTTTAAACTTGGATAAATTGGAAATGTATTCTTCTAATGTTCGAACAACCTCCTTGTTGTTTTGTTTAAAAATAGGCGTCCACATTGCAGGGGAACTTTTCGCTAAACGAACTGTACTTTCAAATCCAGAACCTGCCATGTCAAAAATATCCTGCTCATCTTTTTCTTTGTTTATGACCGTTTTTCCAAGCATAAACGAACTAATATGGGACAAATGCGATACATAAGCAATGTGTTTGTCGTGTGATTTTGGATCCATATATCGAATTCTCATTCCCATACTTTTGAACAAATCCAATGCTTTTTCCTGCAATTTGAAAGTGGTTTTTTCTACCTCACAAATGATATTTGTTTTTCCTTGAAACAATCCTCTTATCGCCGCCGATGGACCAGAAAATTCCGTTCCGGCAATGGGATGTGCTGCAATGAAATTTCTTCTTCGAGGATGCTTAGCCACCGCTTCACAAATGGGGCTTTTTGTAGAACCCACATCAAAAACAATGGCACTTTCAGGAATTAAATCCAAAACTTTTGGCAAAAATTCAAGCGCAACATCAACTGGAACCGAAAGGATAACATAATCAGCATTGACTAAATCTTTGAAAGTCGCAACTTCATCAATTATTCCAAGATTCATTGCCTCCTTCAAATGATTTTCGTTGCTGTCAATGCCGTAAATTTTGGCGTTTTCATAAAAATCTTTAGCTCCTAATGCTAATGATCCTCCTATTAATCCTGTTCCAATTACGTATATTTTCATTTGTTAAAATCTATCAATTGCTTCTTGCACTTTTTCCTCTTTTACACATAATGCAAACCGAATATACCCTTCTCCATTAGAACCAAAAATGGTTCCCGGCGTTATGAAAATCGATTTTTCGTATAATATTTTATCAATAAAATCTTCAGCCGATGTGATTCCTGCTGGCAATTTTGCCCAAACAAATAATCCGACGCCTGCTGCATAAACTTCACAACCCAACTTTTCAGCCAATTGCTCGGTTAAAATCCTTCTTTTCTTGTAAACTGCATTCATTGAATCAAACCAGGATTTGTCGCTTTTCAAGGCATCAATCGCTCCTTTTTGGATTCCGAAGAACATTCCGCTGTCCATATTGCTTTTTACCTTTAAAACTGCATCTATACAAGCTGCGTTTCCTATAACCATCCCAACACGCCAACCTGCCATATTGAAGGTTTTGGATAATGAATTTAGTTCCAATGCTACTTCTTTTGCGCCTTCAACTTGCAACAAACTCATTGGATTATCATTCAAAACAAAACTATATGGATTGTCGTTAATCAACAATATGTTGTGTTTTTTGGCGAAAGCCACTAATTTTTCAAACAATTGTAAACTCCCTCTCGCTCCAGTTGGCATATGAGGATAGCCTATCCACATAATTTTCACCTTGGATAAATCTAGTTTTTCCAAAGCTTCAAAATCAGGTTCCCAATTATTTTTTTCTTTCAAATCATAATAAACCGGCACCGCTCCAACTAAATTCGTTACCGAAGTATAAGTAGGATAACCTGGATTTGGAATCAAAACTTGGTCACCTTCGTTCAAAAACGCCAACGAAATATGCATAATTCCTTCTTTGGACCCCATCAAAGGCAAAATTTCAGTATTCGGATTCAAGGTAACTCCAAAGTTATTTTGATAAAAATCAGCCATTCCACTTCTCAATTCCGGCAATCCTTGATAGCTTTGATATTGATGTGCATTTTCTTCTTGCATTGCCAAGGCAACAGCATCAATTACGGTTTGCGACGGTCTCAAATCCGGGCTTCCAATCCCCATATTGATAATTGGTTTCCCTTCGGAAGCGAGTTGTCTTACTTCTCTTAATTTAGAGGAGAAATAATATTCTTCAACAATATCTAAACGTTTTGCTGTTTTTATCATTATATTCTTATTACAGACGCGATAAATCGCGTCTCTACGGTTTTGTATTTTTATATTCGCCCAATACTTTGAAGTATTCTGCCATAATTTCAATTAATGATTTTGCTTTTGCATAATCTTCGTACTTTTCGAAAGTTACATCAACAAAAAATGAATATTTCCATGGCGTTTCAATTTTTGGCAACGATTGAATCTTGGTTAAATTCAACTTACAATCGCTCATAACATTTAAAACGGCAGCCAAACTTCCGCGTTTGTGATCCAATTCAAATTTCAATGAAGCCCTGTTGATTTCAGTTTTATCTACAAACAAATCCTCTTTATTAATAATAACAAAACGAGTCATATTGTTGTTAATCGTTTGTATTTCTGGAGCCAAAATTTCTAAATCATACATCTCAGAAGCTGCCTTGCTGGCGATTGCCGCAATTCCCGTCAATTGTTTTTCGTGAATTCTTCGAGCAGTCTCGGCTGTATCTTTATCCTCAACAATTTTTATATGTGGATATTTTTTCAAAAACTCCATACATTGCAACAAAGCTATTGGATGGGAATGTACTTCTTGAATGTCCTCGATTTTTTGACCTTTCAAAGCCATCAAATTTTGATGAATACTTAAATAATGTTCTCCAATTATGTGTAAATTATTTTTATCAATTAAGGCATAATTCGGGATAATTGGTCCCGCAATCGAGTTTTCAATCGCCATAACTGCTTCGTTCGATTTTCCGGATAATAAGCTGCCAACCACTTCTTCAAATGACAGGCATTCATCCACGATCACGTTCTGATCGTAATATTCTTGCGCCACCTGATGGTGAAAAGATCCTTTTATACCTTGAATTGCAATTGTTGTACTCATATATACTCAAAAAAAAATCCTGATTTTCATCAGGATTGTATATTAGTTTTATTTGTTTGTTGTTTTTCAAATAACCATAGACAATCCTTACTTCCTAAAAAAGAAATAGTAAGTATTGCTAAAATAAAATTGGTTATTAGACATTGTGTTTCTGATTTTTGTTAAAAATTCTTTGCGAATGTATAAATTATTTTTTGCTAACCAAAAAAAATAGATGATTTTATTAAACAAAAAAAGAATTCTCGATAAAACCTGATTTTCATTATATAATATTCAAAAACAAACTCAAAAAATTGCATTTAAGCAACGGCCTTTTAGTGAGCTCAAACAAAAATCATCCTATTTAATACCAACAATTGATATTTGATTATTTCACCCTTGAAGGTGTGTCCTCACCGTTTATAATACTTTGCGAACTAATGGCGATTGACTTCACAATTTCGGTCATATTATCTAAATCCAAAGTTGAAACCTCATCACTCAATTTATGATAATTGGGCTCTACGTCCATTTTTGAAGTGGAAATAGTGTGAGCAGGAACCCCTAAAGCTGCCAACCTTGCATTATCGGAACGATAAAAAAGCTGTTCTTGCGGATATGGATCAGGATTAAAATTAAAGTTGGAATTCTTTAGATTTTGCTGCAAGATTGTTCCAAAATCAGATTTTTCGAAACCTGTTATATAAGCCGAATTCTTGCCCCATTTACTTTCTGTTCCAATCATTTCAATATTAAACATCGCCACAACTTTGTTAGAATCTATGTTTTCAGAAAAAAACTTAGAACCATAACCCCCTACTTCTTCTCCGGTAAAAGCCACAAAAATAATTGTTCTTTCGTTTTGATTTAATTCTTTAAAATACTTTGCCAAAGCTATCACCGCGGTTGTCCCCGAAGCATCATCATTCGCTCCATTAAAAACCTTGTCATCTCCATTTTTTTTAATACCCAAATGATCATAATGAGCCGAAAAAACAACATATTCCTCGGGTCTGGATTTACCAAGAAGTACACCAATTACATTATTGGCATCTTTCCCTTTGGAAACAAATTCTTGTCGGTAATTGTTTAAATCTTTAAAATAAGAAAGTCCTGATTTTTTAAATTCTTTTTCAATAAAAACAGAAGCTGAGTCAATTCCTGGTGTAAAAATCGCCCTTCCTTCCATTTTATCCGAAGCCAATTCGGTTTCAATTCGTATAATTTCTTCTTTTTGAATAATTGGTTTTTCTTGTGCCTGAACGAAAAGTCCAAGTAAGGTAGCTAAAATAAAGATGACTTTTTTCATAAATAAATTTAAATTATGTTTTTGTGACTGTGGTTTCTAATTATTAAGCTGTCAAGGCTTCCGAGAGCCACTTTTTCCCTTCAGAAATTCGAGTAACCATCATCGCCGAAACCAGATCTCCATTGGCATTCAATAATGTCGCCATTGGATCGACCAAAGTTCCCACAATCATCGCTGCCGGCAGTGCTTGCTCCATTGGAAAACCGTAAACTGTAATTGCCAAAACTTCTCCAATATAACCACCATTAGGAATTCCGCCTTCGACAACGGATACAATTACTGTAATTCCCAACGCCAGGAGCAAAGTGCTTGGTTCCGTAAAGTCTTTGCCAAACATCGCAAAAATCACTGCAATTTTTATAACCGATGACATCGCCGAACCATCTTTATGCAAAGGCGCACCAAGCGGAATCACAATATTGCTAACGTGACTTGGAATTTTCATATCCTCGGCAGCTTCAAGATTTGCTGGTATTGTGGCTATGCTGCTACAAGTTCCAAGTGCGGTCAACGAAGGTGTAATATTATTTTTCCAAAAAATTCCGAGTCCTTTTCTTCCTCCAGCCATAAAAGCATATAAACTAAAGAACACAACAAAGTAAAAAGCGCAAACAGCATAATACAACCCTAATGGTTTGGCATAAGCACCAAATAATTGTGGTCCGAAAATTCCAACCTGATAAGCAAAATAAGCACCCAAACCTATTGGAGCCGTTTTCATTATGATGTGCAATAATTGCTTCATCACCTCGTCTCCGGATTTTAGGAAACTTTTAAAATTTTGTCCTTTTTCACCCGATTGTAAAGTGGCAAAGCCAACTAAAAAAGAGAATAATATCAAAGCCAACATACTTTTTCGAGACAATAATTCGAAAAAATCATTGGCAGTAAGCAATTGCGTTATTTGAGAACCCGCGTTTCCTGATTGGACTTGCTCAATTGCCATTTTAGAAACCACAAAATCTTGGTGAATAGGAAAAAACAAAACGCCAAGAATCATCAAAACGGATGAAATGAGAACCGTTCCTAAAAAAACTCCCATTACGATGGTGAATAATTTACCCAGTTTTTTTGTTCTTTCTAAAGTAGCAATCGATGATGAAATCGTGAAGAAAATCAACGGAATAATGGCCGTGAATAACAAGTTTAGAAAAATATCCCCCAGCGGTTTTATTACTTCGACTCCTTTCCCGAAAACTAATCCTAGAATACTTCCTGCCAAAATTCCTCCCAAAAGCAATAAAATACTTTTGTAGTTTTTCAAGAAATTATTGTTTTTTATACTCATAATCTAAAAAGTTTCTGGTAAATATAGAAATCTAAATGAATTATTCCCAAATAAAAAAGCATCCGTAAAAACGAATGCTTTTGAAAAACGATATAAAGTTTATTATGTTAGAAGTTTTTAGAAATCCCAACGCTAAATGCTTGTCCAAAACTAAAATAGAAATTTCTCGTATTTGGCCCCGTGTTAGTTATATTATTTAAAGTATTATATTCTAAACCTCCAATATTAAAGTTTAAACCAAAATTTTTCTTGATGTTCATAAATATTGCTGGTGTTACTCCTACATAAAAGCCACTCTCTTTAGTTATTGATAGCGGATTGAATCCTCCTGTATAACTTGAATATTTACCGTATTGATAACCTGTACCCAAATCAGCATAAACAGAAAAAACTCCTCCTAATGGCTTAGAATAACGTAAAAAACCACCTATAGAAAATCTATTGTTTTTTAATTCCTGGCTATTAACATATCCATATTTATTTGAATTAATAGAGGATTCTATTCCAACTGTCCAATTATCACTGTATTGATAACCAACTTTTGGAGAGAAACCAAAATTAATAGTTTCTGGAGAACTTGCCAAATCACCAGATTTTTGGGAATTATAAGTTACGTTTCCAAGTACTAAAATCGTTCCCTTTTGAGCATTTGCAAAGCTAACCATAGCCAGTGCAAGAATTACTAATGTTTTTTTCATATTTAATTTTTTAAATTTAGTATAGTTTTAACAAGAACAATGCCATATTTATTGTTAAATCTTTAGCGGTGCGTTATCAAGTTTTAATCTAAATAATAATTTTTTATAAGAAAGAAAACAAAATCTATGATTTGATTTAGCACTCCATTATTTTCTGTTTACTTTTGCTACAAATAAAAAACTATGTCAATAGAAGTAAATAACATATCGAAAAGTTATGGTGCGCAAAAAGCACTCGACAACATTTCGTTTTCTGTCAAAAAGGGAGAAATCGTGGGTTTTTTGGGTCCAAATGGTGCCGGGAAATCAACTCTGATGAAAATATTGACCACTTATATCGCTGCCGATGAAGGTTCTGCAAGCGTAAATGGATTTGACGTAAATACCCAAGCCAAAGCTGTGCAACAATCAATAGGTTATTTGCCGGAACACAATCCGTTATACTTGGATTTGTACGTGAGAGAATATTTGGCTTTTAACGCCGATGTTTATAAAGTAGCCAAATCCCGAATCGAAGAAGTGATTCAACTCACGGGTTTATCCAATGAAAGTCATAAAAAAATTGGTCAACTATCCAAAGGTTTTCGTCAGCGCGTGGGACTTGCCAACGCCTTATTGCACAATCCCGATGTGTTGATTCTCGACGAACCAACCACAGGTTTAGACCCAAATCAATTGGTAGAAATTAGAAACGTGATTAAAAACGTGGGAAAGGACAAAACCGTTTTCCTTTCGACGCATATTATGCAGGAAGTCGAAGCGATTTGTGACCGAGTAATCATCATCAATGACGGAAAAATTGTCGCCGACAAAAAGCTGGACAATTTAATTTCCACAGAAAAAGAACAAGTTATCGAAGTGGAATTTGACAATACAGTTGAAGAACAATTGATTGCCAAAATCGAGAATCTGACTTCTTTCAAAAATACCCACGATATGATTTGGGAATTGACTTTCAACGCAGACAAAGATATGCGTCCCGCAGTTTTTGATTTTGCCAATGCCAATGGTTTGAAAACACTTCAGCTCAATCAGAAGAACAAGAATTTAGAAGCGGTTTTTAGGGAGATTACCAAAAAATAATTTTTCGTTCGCAGTCACAGTTTGTTTAAAAAAATCGTTTATTTCCAGAAATTATGAGTTTAAACGAATTTTTTATGCGACTTTTTGAGATTTATTTTTAATGGCTCTCCTAATTAAAACGATAATAATTGTTAGCCATCCTATCGGAAATGGAAGTATTAATAAACCCCACCACCAAGACAGATTTGATGTCCCTCCAAAACCGCCAAGCGAGGAGAAATAAAACATAAAAGTCACTCCAATCACAATCATTATCAATGATGTCGTGAAAATTTTTGAATGTCTGTCACTCGTTACATAGGCTGATAAGGCAAGAAGAGCGCTGCCAGCCATAATTAAAACCGACCCTTCCAGAGGATCGATTGCGCCAATGATTAAGGCAACAACGCCAATAATATAAATAACGCGAGTCCATTTAGCTTTCTCTTTCATTATTTTGATTTTAAGATTGGTTACTCTTATAAAAACCAACGATTTAAATTACTTAAAGGTACGAAAAAAGAGAATAAAGCACGTTAAATGATGTAAAAAAATAGGTTTGAATTGATTTTGTTATCCCTTTTTTGTGGAGAGTTGGCATAAAAAACCAGACCTCACAGATTTTTAAAATCCGTGAGGTCTGGTCGGAAAAATTTCTTATGAATCCTAAAAAACCTTACTCGCTATTTGTCTAATATTCTCTGATTTTCCCATAGAATAATAATGCAAAACAGGAACGCCGGCGGCTTTCAATTCTAACGATTGTTGAATCGCCCATTCCACTCCTACTTGCCTCACATCGGCTGGAGTTTTACATTTTTCCACAGCGTTTATAAGATCTTCCGGCAAGTCGATACGGAAAATTTGTGGCAGGATTTGTAAATGTCTTTGTACTGCAATTGGTTTAATTCCCGGAATAATTGGAACCGTGATTCCTATTTCTCTGGCTTTTTTTACAAATTCGAAGTATTTTGCATTGTCAAAAAACATTTGGGTAACCACATAATCCGCTCCGGCATCCACTTTTTCTTTCAGTCTTTTCAAGTCAGATTGCAAAGAAGGCGATTCTAAATGTTTTTCCGGATAACCCGCAACACCAATACAAAAATCAGCCTTTTTGTCAATATCCATAAATTCGTGCAGGTATTTGCCTTGGTTTAATTGATAAATTTGGCTCACTAATTCAGAAGCGTAATTATTGCCTCCTGCTTTTGGAACAAAAGACTGCTCCTCTTTCATCGCGTCACCACGAAGCGCCATTACATTATTGATTCCAAGATAATGACAATCAACCAACATATACTCTGTTTCTTCCTTGGTAAAACCTCCGCAAAGCAAATGTGGCACGGTATCCACTTGATATTTGTGTTTTATCGAAGCGCAAATACCCAAGGTTCCGGGACGCATTCTGGTTAGTTTCTTATCCAATAATCCGTTGCCTTTATCAACATAAATGTATTCTTCACGTGAAGTTGTTACGTCTATAAAAGGCGGGTTGAACTCCATCAATGGATCAATATTATCGTATAATTCCTGAATACTCTTCCCTTTTTGTGGCGGAATAATCTCGAAAGAAAACAATGTTTCCCCTTTCGCATTTTCTATATGTTCTGTTACTTTCATTTTTCTTTGTTTCAAGTTTCAAGTTTAAGGTTTAAAGTTCTCTCGAACAACTTGAAACCTTAAACCTGAAACAAAATTTTTAGTCTGCTATATTCGGATTCAACCATTTCATCGCTAAATCGGTTGAAATATTTCTTCGTTTGGCATAATCTACAACTTGGTCTTCTTTTATTTTTCCAAGTCCAAAATACTTGCTTTCAGGATTGCCAAAATAATATCCAGAAACCGATGACGCTGGCCACATTGCCATACTTTCGGTCAAAGTTACGCCAATTTCTTGTTCTACATTAAGCAATTTCCAAATCGTTGGTTTTTCTAAATGATCCGGACAAGCCGGATAACCTGGCGCTGGACGAATTCCTTTGTAGGTTTCTTCAATCAGTTCTTCTGTTGATAAAACCTCATTGGCAGCATACCCCCAAATTTCTTTTCTGATTTTTTCGTGAAGATATTCGGCAAATGCTTCAGCAAATCTATCGGCTAAAGCTTTAACCATAATCGAATTGTAATCGTCAAATGCTGCTTCGAATTCGGCTGCCCATTCGTCAACCCCAAAACCTGTAGTTACACAAAATGCTCCCATATAATCGGTTTTCCCGCTTTCTTTTGGAGCAATAAAATCGGCCAAGGCAATATTTGGAGCGCCTTTAGTTTTTTGGGCTTGCTGACGCAAAGTCAAGAATTTCTCCAAGACTTTTCCGCTTTCGTCCCTCAATTCAATATCATCATCATTGATTTGATTCGCCGGAAAAATGCCGTAAATTCCCTTGGCTTGCAATTTCTTTTCTTTCAAAATAACTTCCAACATCGCTTGCGAATCCGCAAAAACAGAAGTGGCTTGTTCGCCAACTACCTCATCAGTTAAAATTGCCGGATATTTTCCGAACAATTCCCAAGTTCTAAAAAACGGAGTCCAGTCTATATAAGGAACTAAAACATCCAAATCGACTTCGATGGCTTTTGTACCAATGAAATTAGGTTTTACTGGATTGTAATTCTCCCATTCTAATTGCAGTTTATTTTTGCGAGCTTCTTCAATACTCAAGAAATTCTTATCACGAGAACGGTTCAAAAACGATTCTCTAAAGGCATCATAATCAGCTTTAATATCGCTAGTGTATTTTTCTCTATTATCGTCCAGTAAGTTTCCAGCAACCGTAACTGCTCTCGAAGCATCATTTACGTGAATCACGGTTTCTCTATATTGAGGCGCAATTTTCACGGCAGTGTGAGCTCTTGAAGTTGTGGCTCCACCAATCATTATTGGGATTTTGATGTTTTGCTTGTCTAATTCTTTGGCCAAATAAACCATTTCGTCCAATGACGGCGTGATTAATCCGCTTAATCCAATGATGTCAACCTTGTGTTCAATAGCTGCCGCAATGATTTTCTCTGGCGCAACCATTACGCCTAAATCGACGATTTCGTAGTTGTTGCAAGCCAAAACCACCGAAACAATATTTTTCCCAATATCGTGCACATCCCCTTTTACTGTTGCCATCAGGATTTTGCCGGCCGAACTTGACTTACCATCTTTCTCCAATTCAATGAAAGGAAGTAAATACGCCACGGCTCTTTTCATTACCCTCGCAGATTTTACCACTTGTGGCAAAAACATTTTTCCGCTTCCGAATAAATCGCCAACGACATTCATTCCTGCCATCAAATTTATTTCGATAACTTCGATAGGTTTTGAAGCCGCCAATCGAGCTTCTTCAATATCTGATTCTATAAATTCGTCAATTCCTCTTACCAAAGAATGCGTTAATCGTTCTTGGATTGTTCCCGAACGCCATTCTTGAACTGCTTTTTCATTGACTTTCGCACCGCCTTTTACATTTTCGGCGAAGTCTAATAATCGTTCCGTGGCATCTTCTCTTCGATTCAACAAAACATCTTCGACGTGTTCCAAAAGGTCTTTTGGAATTTCGTCATAAATAGACAACATTTCGGGATTTACAATTCCCATTGTCATTCCGTTTTTGATGGCGTGATACAAGAAAGCCGAGTGCATTGCTTCTCGCACCGTGTCATTGCCTCTAAAAGAGAACGAAACGTTACTTACACCGCCAGAAACGTGTGCATAAGGAAGATTTTCCTTAATCCATTTTGTGGCTCGGAAGAAATCTAAAGCGTTCAATTTATGTTCATCCATTCCTGTAGCAACAGGAAAAATATTAGGGTCGAATATGATGTCTTCAGCCGGAAAACCTACTTCGTTTACCAAAATATCATACGAGCGTTTGCAAATTTCGATTCGTCTTTCGTAAGTGTCGGCTTGTCCTTTTTCGTCGAAAGCCATAACAATTACAGCAGCTCCGTATCGTTTTACCAATTTGGCGTGATGAATAAAACGCTCTTCTCCTTCTTTCAAAGAAATTGAATTCACTACACTTTTACCTTGGGCCACTTTCAAACCTGCTTCGATAATTTCCCATTTCGAACTGTCGATCATCAAGGGAACGCGAGAAATATCCGGTTCGGCAGCGATTAAATTCAAGAAAGTGGTCATTGCATAAACGCCGTCGAGCATTCCTTCATCCATATTAATATCGATGATTTGTGCGCCACCTTCTACTTGGTCACGAGCCACAGCAAGCGCTTCGGCATATTTTTCTTCTTTTATAAGACGCAAAAATTTTCGGGAACCGGTTACATTCGTTCTTTCACCAACGTTTACGAAGTTGGTTTCTGGCGTAATGATTAACGGTTCAAGACCTGATAATTTTAAATATTTTTTTATTTTTGACATATTTTATTTATTTGCCACGAAGGCAGAAAGTCACAAAGTTTTTATTCTAATTTCAATTCGCATTCTTTTTTTTTGCGGGCACGAGCTAGAAGCTCGCGCTAGCGTTGGTTCTCAATAACCACAATTAATTGTAATTTTTCGCGATAGGTCCCTAATCCAAAACTTCGTTTTATTACGGTTTCTATCGAGTAAATCTTCATTAAATATTTTGATATTCCAACAATAATATTGTGTGTCAGAAATTTTTAGATCATAAATTTCTTTTGAATTAAAAATTCCTTCGCTTGGTATTTCTTCACAAATTGCAATTGCATAAATTTTATCGCCAAACTTTTCTTTATCAATTTCATTCACAACATCGAATTCTACTACCACAGCGTCTTTTCTACCATTTGCTGTGGCACAAAATTCTGCATTCTGTATTGAATTAACGGGCTTGACTTTCACAATCAATTCCTCGAAGTCAATAGAATTTGTTTGCGCATTTAATAAAATGCTTATTAATAATGTCGAAATTGTTAAGTATAATTTTTTCATAATTGCAGGTAACTGGCTTATTTACGCGATTCTTAAATTATTACTGAAGAAACCCTCGGTTTATAATCCTTCGCTACTTCAGCAATTAATCGGATGTGATCCGGATTTGTACCGCAACAACCGCCAATAATATTGACCAAGTTTTCGTCTAAATACTCCTTGATTTGTGCCTGCATTTCTTTTGGCGTTTCGTCGTATTGTCCGAAAGCATTTGGCAATCCGGCATTAGGATGCGCCGAAACATTGAAAGACGTATTTTGTGACAATTGTTTCAAATACGGTTTCAGTTGGTGCGCTCCAAGAGCACAATTGAATCCTACGCTCAACAACGGAATATGTGAAACCGAAACCAAGAAAGCTTCCACGGTTTGCCCTGAAAGTGTTCTTCCCGAAGCATCGGTAATCGTTCCTGAAACCATTACCGGAATATCGATTTTGCGTTCGTCTTTTACTTCTTCGATGGCGAAAAGTGCCGCTTTTGCATTTAAGGTATCGAAAATCGTTTCTACCATCAGTAAATCTACGCCACCATCAAGTAGCGCTTCGACTTGTTGTTTGTAAGCAATACGCAAATCATCGAAAGTTACGGCTCTGTAACCTGGATCGTTCACATCTGGCGACATACTTGCCGTTCTGTTTGTTGGCCCGATGGAACCGGCAACAAAACGAGGTTTTTCTGGATTTCGTGCAGTGAATTCATCGGCTACTTCGCGAGCGATTTTTGCCGATTGGAAGTTTAATTCGTAAACAATATCCTCGAGATGGTAATCGGCCATACCGATTGTGGTGCTCGAAAAAGTATTGGTTTCGACAATATCGGCTCCGGCTTCGAAATATTGCGCGTGAATATCTTTTATGGCCTGTGGTTGCGTTATGGACAACAAATCGTTATTCCCTTTTAAGGAATACGGAAAGTCTTTGAAACGTTCTCCCCGGAAATCTTCTTCGGAAAAATTATAGCGTTGCAACATCGTTCCCATTGCTCCGTCGAGTACGAGAATTCGTTTTTTAATTTCTTCTTGAATGTTTGGCATATCTAATTTAATTAGCAAAAACGCCAAGGCGCGATGCTTATTTTAATAATTTTTGAGATTTTTATTTTTGATTAGCCTAAAAATGAACCATTTCCAGCATAATTCATTGCAATAAATAATCGCTGCAAAGTAAAGACATAGCGCGATTAATCGCAAACATAAGAAGTGTTTATTGTATGCCCTTTAAAGATTGGGTTATTTCGTTCATTTTATTCACTTTTTCCTTAAAATCGCCTTTTAGAGTTTTGCGGTATTCGTTCAGGTTTTCGACCATTGAGTTAATGTCGTCCGGGATAATTTCTTCGAAAAATTCGCGTAATCTTTTGGCCGTTGTTGGTGATTTCCCGTTGGTAGAAATGGCGATTTTTACATTGCCTTTGGTCACGATTCCGCCCAAATAAAAATCACAAAATTCAGGTGTGTCGGCAATATTTGCCAATAGATTCCGTTTTTTTGACAATTTGTAAACCCGTTTATTGACTTCCAAATCATCAGTGCAAGCAATAACCAAATGTCTTTTTTTGAGCATTTTTTTCTTGAACTTTGATTGGGTCAATTGTACTGTAAGATGTTTTTCGACCAATGCTTCTAATTCAGGAAGAAACTTTGGTGCAACCACCTCAACGTTGGCATTTGGGCTGGATTTTAATAAGAAAGATAGTTTTTCCAATCCTACGTTTCCTCCGCCAACAATGAGTACATTGAGTTGGTGTAGTTTTAGGAAGATTGGATAAAGTTCATTCCTCTCCCCAGCCCTCTCCAAAGGAGAGGGAGCCGAGTCTGGAATATTGGAATGTGATTCGTTTTTTGACATTATCAATTTGACTATCCGTTACTTATACCAATCGGAAATTTTGTTAGTTTATAAAAAAATAAAAATATTTTTCTCTTGAAACCATTAAGAAATTAAGGTTCATTAAGTCCAAAAACTTAATTTTCTTAATTTCTTAATGGTTCAAAAATGTAATAATTTTTTTAGTTCGCTTAGCGGACAGACATATTATTTTATTCTCTTGCGCAAACTTTATTGGAAGCAAATTTTTCGTTAAAATTTTTCAACTTGTTGCTTTCTCTTACTACTTCGCCTATTACTATAATCGCAGGAGAACTTAAATTATTGGCTTTTACGACTTGTGAAATAGAATTTATCGTTCCAATTCCTATTTTTTCATCGGGCATCGTTCCGTTTTGAATAATTGCAACTGGAGTTTCTCCTTTGGATTCGTTTTGGAATAAAGCTACAATTTGTTCGAGTTTACTCATTCCCATCAAAATCACGACCGTTGCCGATGATTGTGCCGCCAGAGCGACGTCTTTGGAAAGTTTTCTGTCGGAAGTTGTACCGGTGATAACCCAAAAACTTTCGGAAACACCTCTTTTTGTCAATGAAATTCCCTGATTTGCCGGAACCGCAATCGATGATGAAATACCTGGAATGACAGCTGTAGGAATTCCGAAACTTTCAATGTATTCGATTTCTTCGCTTCCGCGACCAAAAATAAATGGATCGCCACCTTTTAGTCTCACCACATTTCCGTAAGTCAGCGCATTGTCGACAATCAATTGATTGATTTGATCTTGCGAATATTCGTGACAGCCTTTCCTTTTTCCGACAAATATCTTGATGGATTTTTTGGGTGCATACGTCAATATTTCTTCGTTTGCCAAAGCATCATACAAAACCACATTGGCATCGGCAAGCGCTTTTGCTCCTTTTATGGTAAGCAAATCCGGATCGCCAGGACCAGCACCTACTAAAGTTACTCTTGGTTTTATGATTTTATTCATTTGCTAAATCTTTGGCTCTGTATAATTCTATTGCTTCAAAAAATGCTGTTGCATCCTGAATGTAACTTTCCGCGAATACTTCCGAAGGTTCGTTTTGATTGATTTGGTAAACCAAATCCCTGAAAGTCGATTTCAATTCGATTTTGTTTGTTGCTGTAAAAACAGTGTCGAACAAATCGATGATTCCTGCGTGATGATTCGTTTTTTCATTTTCAGAAAGCAATAATGCTTTGGCTCCGTTTACAAAACCTGCATACGCCAAATAAATCGCATCAGACCATTTTTTATCATCGAAAGCTTCTTGAGCGAAAGTCATTTTGTCTTTGGCTTCAAAAATTAATGTGGCCACTAAATCAATTACAACACCGGCACATTCGCCCACACCTATCGCTTTAACATAGTTATCGGCATTTCCCCAATCGACAAAATCGGCTTCGGTAAGATTGGTAATATCCGAAAGTGGTTTCAATAATTCAAAGAAATAAATTTCACCTTTGGCATCGTAATAATCCAAAAAGGATTGCCCGTTTGCATTCGCTTCGAAATCATTCAAAATAGAACGCAAGGCTTCTGGACCACGACGACTCGGAATTTTGATTACTTTATCAGCAAATCTACCTTCCCCATTTCCCAAAACACCACCACCTAACAATACTTGAAGTGCCGGAGCGACCAACTTTCCTGAATTGATTGACATTCCTTGAAAACCAATGTGCGCCATATTGTGTTGGCCGCAAGCATTCATACAGCCACTAATTTTTATAACTATTTCTCTGTTATTAAAGTATTGTGGATATTCTGTTGCCAAAACTCTTTCTAGTTCCGTAGCAATTCCTGTGCTGCTTGCAATCCCAAGATTACAAGTATCGGTTCCGGGACAAGCCGTGATATCGGCAGTAGAATTATAGCCCAAAGAAACGAAATCTAGTTTAGCCAATTCTTGGTAGAAAAATGACAGATTTTCTTCTTTTACGTGACGAATAACAATGTCTTGTCTTAGCGAAAAACGCAATTCATTAGCTGCATAATTCTTGATTAAATCTGCTAATAATCTGGCTTTATCCGTATAGAAATCGCCTAGTGAAACTTTGATTCCAATGGCTACATAACCCGATTGTTTTTGTTGTATAACATTTGATTTTTTCCAAGCTTCGAAAGCTACAACATCTTCGATTTCTACTTTTGGTGCAACCAATAAAGGTTCCGGAATTGGAGCATCAAAAGCGGTAGTGTCTATTTCGACAGTTTGATAAGACAAGGCTTTTTTCTCTTCTTCGACCAATTTCAAAAAGGCTTCTGGGCCAATATCCTTGATTAAGAATTTCATACGTGCTTTTAAACGTTTGGATCTTTCACCATAACGGTCAAATATTCGTAAAACTCCTTCCGTCGTTGGGATAATTTGGTTTACTGGAATAAATTCAGATAATAATTCTGCGTGAATGGGTTGCGAACCTAATCCGCCACCAAGCATTACTTTGAAACCTCTTTCGCCGTTTACAATTTTTGGAATAAATCCTAAATCGTGCAAATAACTTAGGGCCGTATCTTTATCGGAAGAGGAAAATGAAATTTTGAATTTTCTTCCCATTTCCTGACAAACCGGATTTCGCAAGAAAAAATCGAACATTGCAAACGCATAAGGCGAAACGTCAAAAGGTTCGTCAACATCGATTCCTGCCGTTTCGCTAGCCGTAATATTTCTTACGGTATTTCCACAAGCTTCACGAAGCGTGATGTCGCTTTTTTCTAATTCGGACCAAAGTTCAGGAGTTCTATCTAAACTCACGTGATGAATCTGGATATCTTGACGGGTTGTGATATGCAAACGACCTCTTGAATATTCGTCGGAAACATCCGAAATTCGCACTAATTGCTCACTCGAAACTTTGCCAAAAGGCAATTTGATACGAATCATTTGAACGCCTTCCTGACGCTGACCATAAACGCCACGAGCCAAACGTAGGCTTCGGAAACGCTCCTCGTCAATTTTTCCATCACGGAATAAAGCAATTTTTCTTTCTAAATCGATAATATCTTTTTGTACAATCGGATCTTCTATTTCGGTTCTAAAACTCTGCATATTTTCAGTTTGTTTTTTGTTGGTAGCTATCGCCTATTTTATAAATCCAACTCCCGCAGTTGTGTTGGTTGCGGTATCGATTAATATGAATGCTCCGTTTGATTTGTTATGATTGTAAGCGTCAAAATACAAAGCTTTGCTTAACTTAATATTGACTTCGCCGATTTCATTAATACTCAATTGTGTTGCTTCTTTTGTTCCCGAATAATCAGTGGAAATCGTGTTTTTTATACTTTCGATTTTAGCCAAAACACGATTCGTGTTATGCTGAATGATGTATTTTGTTCCTGCAACTAATTTTTTAGAATCCATCCAGCAAATCGTGGTGTTGATGTCTTTTTCGATTCTTGGCAATTCGCCAGATTTTACAATCATATCTCCGCGAGTGACATTAATGTCGTTTTCCAATTCCAAAACTATTGAAGAACCTGCGGTAGCTTCGTCAAATTGTTTGTCGAAAAAGTGAATTTTCGAAACTTTCGATTCAGTTAATGAAGGAAGTACCGTTACGGCATCGCCCACTTTTATATTATTCCCGTATAATTTTCCGGCGTATCCTCTAAAATCGTGGTATTCCTCAGTTTTTGGTCGAATAACTGTTTGAACAGGGAAACGAACTTCTCCTTTTTCGAAAACATCTTTTGGCTCTAAAGCTTCTAAATGTTCCAAAACAGTCTGTCCTGTGTACCACGGCATATTTTTGGATTTGTCAACCACATTTCCTCCGTTGATGGCGCTTAACGGAATGTAACTTACGACTTGCTCTTTGAACGTGCTTTTTGCATTCAAGGCTTGAAAATCAGCTTTGATTTTGTTGTACACTTCTTCGGAATAGTTAACTAAATCCATTTTATTTACGGCAACAATCACTTCTTTTACACGCAATAAATTATTGATAAAAAAGTGACGGTAGGTTTGCTCAATAACGCCTTTTCGAGCATCAATCAAAATGATGGAAACTTGCGAAGTCGAAGCTCCGGTAACCATATTTCTCGTATATTCTACGTGACCTGGCGTGTCGGCAATGATGTAACTTTTCTTGACTGTCGAAAAATAAATATGCGCCACATCTATCGTGATTCCTTGTTCACGTTCAGCAACCAAACCATCGGTAGCCAATGAAAAATCGAGATAATCGTATCCTTTTTGTTTACTGCTTCTTTCTATTGCTTCTATTTTATCGGTTGTTAACGATTTTGTATCGTATAATAATCTCCCGATTAATGTGCTTTTTCCGTCATCGACACTTCCTGCTGTTGCTATTTTTAAAACTTCCATATTATATTTTTTGTTTCAGGTTTAAAGTTTAAAGTTGTTGTTGCCTTTAAAAATTAATCTATTTATATATTTTTAATTTGTGATAAATGCTTAATCTAACAATGTTTCTATTGAAATAATCGACTCCTGTTGACCGTTGTTGAAAACTATTCAAATAGCCCATTTCAATGGCTAAATTTGAGTTAACTCCAAATTGTATTCCAGCATAAATCCTGTTTTGGTCGAATGTGTTTTTAACTATTTTACTGCCAGCGTTAATCATCATTTCGTCTGAAATTACAGCCTTTAGAAATTGTTTTTCCTTTTCCCAAAAGACATAGTCTCCTTGTAATTTATATCGAAATCGCATCGCAAATGTGGTTCCGTTTGTTAAACCCTGGCTGTCAAAATTTTGAAAAAATCGTTCTTCTATTTGATACCTGTGATTAAGGTTTATTTTGCCTAAATTTTGTTTCAATGTTATATCCTGTTGCCCTCTATATTCTGGTTTATTAAATCCTAAATCAATATCAGTATCTTGCGATGCAACATTAAAATAAGCAAACCCTGAACCCAACTCAACTTTCTCTGAAATTTTATATCTTCCTTGGATCCTTATGACAAACAAATTCTGAACCACCGGATTTATAAAAACCCGATTATCAAACTCGGAATGAATGGACCACTTTGTATTTAATTCCAATTGGTTGTAATATCGTGACCAAAGCAAACTTTGATGATTAATATTTTTTTCTGTTTGAGCTGTAATTGTTGAGCCAATGAGAAAAAAGAAAAGAAAAGCTTTTATAAAATTCATTCTGATTTATTTTTCTCACCCCAACCCTCTCCAAAGGAGAGGGAGCCGAGTCTGGTATGTTGTTATTTTTTATTTATTTTATTCCTTCAAACCCCAAAATTGTGGATATAACACTAATCCAGTTTCAACTTCCTCCACTTTGCTTCGCCAGTTAGCTGTCGCTCGTGTGGGGAGGGCTGGGATGGTGATTAAAAATACCCTTGTTGTTTTCTTTTTTCCATTGCGGCTTCCGAGCGTTTGTCATCGATTCTGACACCTCTTTCAGAAATTGTTGACGTTCTGATTTCGCCCACCACTTCTGCAATTGTAGCTGCATACGATTCGACTGCAGCGGTGCAACTCATATCTCCCACAGTTCTGAAACGCACAATTCTTTCTTCGACTTCCTCGTCTTCTTCCTGAAAAACAAAAGGCGAATGCGACCAAATCAGTCCGTCACGCATAAACGTTTTACGCTTGTGTGAAAAATAGATGGATGGAATTTCGATTCCTTCCTGTTCGATGTAACTCCAAACATCTAATTCTGTCCAGTTCGAAATTGGAAAAACACGAACGTTTTGTCCGATTTCAATTTTTCCATTCAATAAATCAAACAATTCCGGGCGTTGGTTTTTTTCGTCCCATTGACCAAAGTCATCCCGAACCGAAAAAATACGTTCTTTGGCTCTTGCTTTTTCTTCGTCACGGCGTGCACCGCCAATACAAGCATCAAATTTGAATTCTTCGATTGCGTCTAAAAGCGTGGTTGTTTGCAACATATTACGGCTTGAATAACGACCTGTTTCTTCAATTACTTTTCCCTCATCGATTGAATCTTGCACATTACGAACAATCAATTCCAATCCTAATTCAGCAACCAATTTATCTCTAAATTCAATTGTTTCAGGAAAATTATGTCCTGTGTCAACGTGTAACAATGGGAAAGGAACTTTTGCAGGAAAAAAAGCTTTTTGCGCCAAACGTACTAATGTAATCGAATCTTTTCCACCAGAGAAAAGCAAAACTGGTTTTTCGAATTGAGAAATTACTTCCCTGAAAATGTAAATCGCTTCGCTTTCGAGAGCATTTGTTTTTAATATAGAACTCATTATTATTTGGTAATTTGTTTATTTGTTTATTCGGTTAAACGATTAAACACATAAACGATTAAACTTTTTATTTTTGATGCAAACCGCACTCTTTATGACTCGATTCCCACCACCATCTTCCGGCCCTTATATCTTCACCGGGCGTGATTGCCCTAGTACACGGCGCACATCCTATACTTACAAATCCTTGTTTGTGAAGTGCGTTTTGCGGCACGTTATTTTTTTCTAAATAATCTTCGACTTCTTTCAAAGTCCATTTTAGTAATGGATTGAATTTTACTAATTCAAATTTTTCATCGTATTCAAAAAGAGCCAGACTATTTCTGTTTTCAGATTGCTCAGCACGTAAGCCGGTAATCCAAATGGCGTTTCCTTTCAAGGCTTTAGTCAACGGAGCTACTTTTCTTATATAACAACATTCTTTTCTGTTCTCGACAGAATCGTAGAAACTGTTTGGACCTTTTTCCTCGAGCAATTTCCCCACTGCCGAAGCTTCAGGGAAATAGACTTTAATTTCTTTCTTGTATTTTTTCAATGTTTTGTGAAAAACATCATAAGTTTCTTGAAATAACCGTCCAGTGTCCAAAGTAAAAATGATTATTGGCAAATCATTTTTGGTAATTATAGCGGTTATCACTTGGTCTTCCTGTCCGAAAGAAGTCGAAAACACCACTTTTCCTTGGTATTCATTGGCCAAAAAAGCCAGAGTTTCTTCGATGGAAAATCCTTTGGTTTTTTCTGACAATGTATTTGCAATTGTTGCGCTCATTATAATAATTTTGATAATGTTCTTAAACTCAAAATGATAATCAAGATTCCGACTGCAATCATCATTGGTTTTCTTTGAATTTTATTCACCAAAAAAGCAGCAAGAGGAGCAGCAATAACGCCTCCCAAAATCAATCCTATGATTACTTGCCAACCGCTTATTCCTCCAAAAATCATAAATGTAACCCCACTGGCAAAAGAAACTGCAAACTCCGCTGCATTTACCGAACCAATAGTATAGCGAGGATTTCTGCCACGTCCTAACAAAGTAGAGGTTACAATTGGTCCCCAACCGCCGCCGCCAACAGAATCCATAAAACCACCAAAAGAAGCTAATAGATCCAATCTTTTTGTTTTCTTTTTTACGATATTTTTTACCAATGCTTTTTTGATAATAATAAACGCCAGAACAATCATATAGACCGCAATAAAAGGCCTAATAACGTCTCCATCAATTACATCCGACAATAAATAAGCACCAGTAATCGACCCTAAAACTCCAGGAATTAAAAGATGCTTTACCAGTTTTTTATTGATATTTCCAAATTTATGATGAGAAACCGCAGATGCTCCAGTTGTAAACATTTCGGCAACGTGAACACCCGTACTACTGACTGCAGGCGGAATGCCATAAGCTAGCAAAAACGAAGTAGAAGTTGCGCCATAACCCATTCCTAAAGTTCCATCGACCAATTGGGCAAAAATACCAATGGCAAAAAACACTAAAAACTCTTTGTTAAATCCAGCGACGAAATTACTCCAAGTAAAATCCGCATAATGATTGTATATCAAAACTGTCAATAATACCACAATCAAAAACACGGGAACAAAAACCCAAAGTCGCTTAGCAAAAGAACTATTCTGCATTACACCTACGGTGCCATTAAAATTTTTAACCAATTTCTTAATCATAATTTTGTTTTTTATCCATTATCCTATCGGAAAAGTAGATTATGGCGCAAAAATAGTGCTTTTTTTAGAAGTACAAAATATATCAGCCACAAATTCACAGATTTTTTTATAATTTATTGTCACATCGAGCGCAGTCGAGATGAGCTATAGCATCTCGACTGCGCTCGATGTGACAAATGAAGAAACCGATACGCTTGAGGAAATTTAATAGCTAAAATGCGATATCGGCGAGAGTGTTGTTTTCTAATATCATCAAGGTATTGTCCCGAACTTCCATCATCAATTTGCGAACGGCACAGGCAGCCTCATCACTGCAATCGTCACATTTTTCATAGAAATTTTTGCTGGCGCAAGGCAACAAAGCAATTGGTCCTTCGAGAATGCGATAGACTTTTGCCATATTAATGTCTTTGGGATCTTTAATTAGATAATACCCACCACCTTTTCCTTTTTTGGCTCCGAGAAAACCGGAATGGCGCAAAAGCAACAAAATACTTTCGAGAAACTTAATCGAAATATGTTCCGCCTTTGCAATTTCGGCTATTTGTACTGGCGTTTGATTCTCTTGGCGCGCCAGAAAAGTCAAAGCTTTTATTCCGTATTTTGTTTTTTTTGAGAGCATTTTTTATGTTTGATTTACGATATTGGATATACGATATTTTTTATGAAACCCAAGTTCCTTCGATTTTGTCAATAATCCATTTGTTATCCTTCTTTTTTATATAAATATTAAACCCTCTTCCACACCTACCACAATAACTAAAACTCCCTTCTAATATTCCAGATTGTTTCTGTTTATCAAATTGAATTCTTGAAAGATATAAAAACCCAGAAAAGACAAAATCATACTTTAACCCATATAAAAGATTGAAATTATCAGTTTTAGGGAATTCTAAAATGTTTTTTAGCTTAAATTTATTGTTTAATTTAATGTTTTCAAAATCAAATTTATAAGTCTTGACTGTATCATTTTTTACAATAGACATCTCAAAATATGGATACTTTTTTTCTAATTCTTTGTTAAAATGAAAAAAACCTTTTTTAAGAAAAGGGTCAAAAGCAATAATAACACTTGATGTATCTTTTTCTATTTCCTCCATATTCTTTTTCCATTCCCCATATTCGATTTTCTGTTCACTTGTTACCTTTGTAGAATCAGTTCTAACATAGTGCCCTGTTTTGTCGAAAACAGATTCACCCATTGGAGGCGGAGGCAACATTTTTCTGCTATCAACACAAATAGAATCGACTAAACTTGGAAAAATTTCAGTCATAACGCTTTTCTCAAATTCAAACTCTGTTTGTTTCTTTTCGCAACTTGAAACAAAAATGAGTAAAATTAAAAGTGATGCTATTTTTTGAAAATTCTTCATAAATATGTAAGATAAAAACCAAATTTACAAAATTCTATAATCAAAAACCTATTTATATTTTTATGAATTATTAATTCATTCTAACTTTAAATAACCACAAAACCCACAGTCGAAACCGTGGGCTATTTTGTATGAATCAATAATTATAAATTTTTACGACAAAGCTTGTTCCAAATCAGCAATAATATCTTTCACAGTTTCCAATCCTACTGAAACACGCACCAAACCATCGGTAATACTCACTGCGAGGCGTTCTTCAACCGTCAGTTTACTGTGCGTTGTTGAGGCAGGATGTGTTACAATGGTTCTTGTATCACCCAAGTTTGGCGAAAGCGAACATAGTTTTATTTTATCCAAAAAGTTTCTGCCTGCTTCCAATCCTCCTTTTATTTCAAAAGCCACAATATTGCCGCCTAACTTCATTTGTTTTTGGGCAATTTCATATTGCGGATGCGATTTCAGGAACGGATATTTAACTTTATTAACGTTAGGATGATTTTCTAAAAACTCAGCTACTTTCAAGGCGTTTTCACAATGTCTGTCTAAACGAATTGCCAAAGTTTCTAAGCTTTTGGATAACACCCAAGCATTAAATGGCGACAATGAAGGTCCTGTGAGTCGGGAAAATAAATAGATTTTTTGAATCAATTCGGCATCACCAACAGTTATTCCACCCAAAACTCTACCTTGACCATCCATTAATTTTGTTGCAGAGTGTACTACCAAATGCGCTCCCCACTTTATAGGTTGCTGCAAATAAGGTGTTGCAAAACAGTTGTCTATTATTAAAATCAAATTGTGTTTTTTGGCAATTGCACCCAACAATTCCAAATCAATAATGTCTACAGCTGGATTTGTTGGCGATTCGGCAAAAAGAATTTTGGTGTTTGGCTTGATATAACTTTCAATAGTTTCCGGTTTATTAATGTCAAAATAGCTCGTTTCTATTCCCCATTTCGGAAAATAATTAACAAATAAAGCGTGTGTTGCTCCAAATATACTACTTGCCGAAACAACGTGATTGCCCGAGTTCAACAAAGCCGCCAAGGTGGAATACACTGCTGCCATTCCGGAAGCAAAGGCAAAACCAGCCGCTGCACCTTCCATTTTACAAACTTTATCCACAAACTCGTTATTGTTCGGGTTGCTGTAACGGCTATAGATATTTCTTTCTTTCTCCTCGGCAAATGAGGCACGCATATCTTCGGCATCTTCAAATACAAAACTAGAAGTTAAGTACAAAGGCACGGAATGCTCTAAATATTGAGTTCTCTCTAATTGATTGCGTATGGCTTGGGTCTCGAAGCCGAAATCTTGTTCGTTCATTTTATTAGTTTAAAAAGTTTCAAGTTTAAGGTTTCAAGTTGTTGGAATAGAGAATATAAATTCTACACACAATTTTCTTAAACGAATATTTTTTGTTTTTAAATACCTACAAGGTTAAAAAAAAACCTTGCAGGAGATTCTGGTATTCCTGCAAGGTTTTTTTTAACCTTGTAGGTCTGTTTTTTGAAATTATTTATTGGTAATCTCCTTATTATTCAAAACTACTTTATAATGTATGGTTGCCGTTGGCTCCAAGGTTTTTGAAACGGAGCAGTATTTTTCGAAAGAAAGTTGGGCAGCTTTTGCGGCTTTATCTTCTTTGATATTTCCTTCAAGATAAAAAACCACATAAATATCTTTGAATGGTTTTGCTTCGCCAACTTGTACGCGTTCTCCTTCAACCTCAGCTTTGAAAGAAGTGATTTCCTGACGTTGCTTTTTTAGAATCGAAATCATATCGATTCCGCTACAACCTGCAACGCCCATTAATAGCAGTTCCATTGGGCTTGACCCCATATCATTGCCTCCAAAATCAGGTCTGGCATCTATGTTTACTATATGTCCACGTTCGTTTTTTAATTGAAAGTGGAAGTTTTCGTTTACTCTTTCTAATGTTATTTTCATAATTGTTTCTTTTTTTACAAATAAACAGGAGTAATTGGCTTTATACCAAAATCCTGCCTATATACTTTAAATCTAAATTTTTGCTCTTTATAATCATAACTAATCCTGTAAATTCTATGAGAATTACTATCGTAGAGATAAGAATAACTAGCACTAAAATTTTTCAAATCATTTTTAATATCCTCATAATTTTTTTCAAATCTTATTCGAACAGAATCTTCATTTTCTATGGGAATATCAGAAACAGCATATTTCATTTTACACAATTCCAAATCTCCATTCAAAGTATCAATAGGCTGTAAGTGTAAAATAGAATAAAATAATTCTTTCGTAATATTACCACTTACAATTTCTTTATTTAAAACACTCCCTTTTTGTAATAGATTAAGAGCGGAATCATATTCTTTTTCGAAGGTTGTATTTATCCTTTTGACATTATGAATTAGCTTGTCATTAGCAAAGTTCCAATAATCCCTATGTTTGTTATTAAAAAGAGGCAATGCTACACATTTGTTTACTTCATTAATAATAACAATAATTTGATTATTATTATTTACTTGTTTACTCTGTGAGTATAACAAAATTTTAATGTTTGTTTCCCCATCTATAACAGTCCTTATATGTTTAAACCTTCTTTCTTTAATGTTTTTACC
>Ga0208262_1000060_pt1 | contig 58555 bp, 64 predicted proteins | sample LakWasMet15_LOW5_2_FD_183863 | JGI IMG/M metagenome (GOLD analysis project Ga0208262, IMG submission 183863) | Freshwater sediment methanotrophic microbial communities from Lake Washington under simulated oxygen tension - Sediment Metagenome... | ecosystem: Environmental > Aquatic > Freshwater >... | reverse complement strand
AAATATAATATTTAAACCTTTAATTGCCAAATTTATTTCAATTAAAAAGCTGATTATCCAAATTTTATGACAAAATAAATAAAATTAACGAGGTGATACTTATGAATAAAATAACACCTTTTATTTTTACCAAATTACAACTTTCAAACTATCAGCCTGACGCATTTTACTTCCTGCTTTTATATTAAATGCTTTATAAAATTCCGGAATATTTGCCAATGGCCCATTGATTCTATATTGTGCAGGAGCATGAACGTCAACCATCATTTGTTGTGCCAATGATTCTGGTTTGATATTAACCATCCAAGCGTAACCATAAGCTAAAAAGTATCTTTGTTCAGGAGTTAAACCACTAATTTTTTCTTTGTTTTTATATTGTGGAGTTTTCTTGAATGCTTCTAATCCCATTACTACTCCACCCAAATCGGCAATATTTTCACCTTGAGTAGCATCTCCATTTACGAATTTTCCTTTCAAAGGTTCAAATTTGTTGAATTGAGAAACAATTAGTTTTGTTTTGATTTTAAACTTAGCTAAATCTTCTGGTGTCCACCAATTATTAAGATTTCCATTGGCATCATACTGACTTCCTTGATCGTCAAAACCATGAGTGATTTCATGCCCAAAAGTAGAACCACCAATAATTCCATAAAGTATGGCATCATCTGGCATTCTTCCTTCGAAACCTGGAACTAAAATATTACATGCTGGCACAACAATTTCGTTGTTACTTGGATTATAATATGCATTGTAAGTTTGTGGTTGCATTCCCCATTCGTTTCTATCAACAGGTTTTCCATATTTAGAAATCATATAATTATAATTCCATTTGTTTGTTGACATCACGTTCGCACAGTAAGTATTTCTATTAATGGTCACACTGCTCAAATCTTTCCACTTATCTGGATAACCAACCTTCATTACAATTTTACTAAGTTTATCCAATGCTTTTGTCTTCGTTGCATCGCTCATCCAATCCAACTTCTTGATATGATCGGCATAGACATCACGAATGTTATTCCCTATTTCCAAAAGTTTTTCTTTGGAACCTTTTGGCAAATAATCTTTCACATAAACTTGTCCAATTAATTCTCCTAACGAACCGTCAGTTTGTTCAACAATTTTTTTCCAACGTGGTTTTTGTTTTTTCACACCACTCATAACCGTTGAATAAAATTTGAAATTTTGATCCTCTATATTTTTATTCAAATAAGAAGCATAAGAATTAACAACATCCCATTTCAAATAGGTTTTCCAATCAGCAATGGTGTACCCTTTTAACATTTTATCCATAGCTATGAAGAATTCTGGTTGTCCAACAATAACCGAATCCGCTTTGGCAATACCAAAAGCTGGCAATACATTCTCCCATTTAATGTTAGGCGTTTTGGCACTTAATTGAGCCACACTCATTTTGTTGTAATTTTTAATTGGGTCACGAAGCGCTTCCAATTTTCTAGAATTTTTAGCTAATTCTGTTTCTAACTTTATGATGGTTGCTGCATCTTTCTCAGCTGTTACGGCATCTTGACCTGTTAACTGAAGCATGGCTTTTAAATGCTTTACATATTCGTTACGAATCGTCACTGTTTCAGCATCAGTATTGAAATAGTAATCACGATTACCCATTCCTAAACCACCTTGATTTAAAAACACAGCGTATTGTGTACTGATTTTATCATCTTGTCCAACATAAAATGAAAACGCTGGTCCAGCACCAATAGTGTGTAAGTAACCCATTGTTGTCAATAAACTTGGTACATCTTTAACAGCATCAATTGCTTTTAATTCTTTGTCTAATGCTTTTAAACCAACTTTATCAATGGTTACTGTGTCCATTCCAGAAGCATAAAAATCACCGATTTTTTGTTCGTTACTTCCTTTAGCGGCATCAGTGTTTTTTGAAGATTTTTCGCAGATGGTTTTAATTTGATTGTTGATGGTATCAGCAATAGTTCTGAATATTCCATTACTTCTTTCACTTTCTGGAATTGGGTTTCTTTTGAACCAACCACCATTTGCATACATAAAAAAGTCATCACTTGGACTAACAGTAGTATCTCGATTGGTTAATAATGGATCTTGAAATTCAACTTCTTTTTTAGCGCAGCTCACTAAAAGTAAGGCAACTAAAGCACTGGTGGTTAGTGTTTTGATTATTTTCATTTGGTTATAGTTATTATATTAAAATTAGTTTGTCTTGAATGGCATGTAATTGTTACAAAATATATTTATTTTCAGTATAAGGTTAAAAAATTAAGCATAAAAAAAGTGTTTGATTTCTCAAACACTTTTCACTTTTATTCAATTATAATTATGATTTGCTTTCTGCTTTTTTAGCAGCACAACAACCCCCTTTTTTCTCACCACTTGCACATTCTTTTTTCTCTGCAGCGGTACAAGTTTTTTCAGTTTTGGCTTTTGCTTTTTTAGCTGTCTTTTTTTCTTGAGCATTTACATTCATTGAAAATAAAAATGCTACGATTGCTAATGTTGAAACTATTTTTTTCATTTTGATATATTTTTATGTTTTTATTATTTTTTATTATTTCGTTTTAAATTTATTAACTAGGTAAAATTTATGGTTTCTGGTGGTTGCCAAATTAAATCCTGATAAACTGGAATATTTTTTTTCTCATACATCAAATCATTCTCATGTCCTATTTTTAAAGGAATTTTGAAACTAATATTCTGAATTTGAGCAACGACAAATTGTCCAGTATTGAAGCTACAATTCAAAATGCACTTCTCTTTCTGACACCCTTTTTGCTTTTCATTTTTACTTTGATTGCAACAAGATTTAGCACAATTCATCCCTAATTCACTTTTCACCACTTTAAAAGTTGGAATAGCCAATAGCAATAAAAAATAGATGCTAAAAATCCTTACTAATGTTTTCATCAAACCAAATGTATTGTTTTTACTAATTAAGCTCAGGTTTTTAACTTTTTTGTAACAAAAAAATAACTAAAACCCAGCTCTTTTATTTTAATGTTGAAGGGCAAACATAGTTTGTTGTTTTAATTCCTGTTTTTTTAATAGCAGAAAATCCGCCCAAAACGTTAACAACATTATGATAACCACGAGCTTTTAATATTGAAGCTGCTATCATAGAGCGATAACCTCCTGCACAATGTAGATAACAAGCCTCCTCTTTTGGGAATTCCGCTAAATGGTTGTTTAAAAAATCTAAAGGTGTTGACGGCACGTCAAGGATATGTTCTCCAGCATATTCACCTGGTTTTCTAACATCAAAAACGGCAACTCCAGTTTTCATTTTTTCTTCTAATTCTTCTGCAGTTACTGAATTAACAGTGTCAACTTCAAAACCTGCTTTTACCCAAGATTCAAATCCACCTTCTAAATAACCGATAGTATTGTCATAACCAACTCTTGACAAACGCGTGATGGTTTCTTCTTCTTTTCCTAATGGCGTTACTAAAAGTATGGGTTGCTTATTGTCTAAAATAAGAGTGCCAACCCAAGGCGCAAATCCGCCATCAATTCCAATAAAAATAGACTTAGGAATAAATCCTTTCTCAAAATCGTCTTGATGACGAACATCTAAAATCAACGCTTCGGTTTCATTGGCAATTATTTCGAAAGTTTTGGCATCATAAGCTTTTGCTCCTTTGACAATGTCTTCCACATTCTCGTAGCCTTCTTTATTGAGTTTGACATTCATCGGAAAATACGCTGGTGGAGGTAATAAACCATCTGTAACTTCGGCTATAAACTCTTCTCGAGTCATATTGGCACGTAGCGCATAATTTGTTGCTTTTTGTTCCCCAATACTTCCAACTGTTTCTTTACTTAGATTTTTCCCGCAAGCACTTCCTGCTCCGTGCGCTGGATATACAATAACATCGTCAGCCAAAGTCATTACTTTAGTTCTCAAACTATCAAACAGAATTCCGGCCAATTGCTCTTGTGTCATATCCGCAGCTTTTTGTGCCAAATCGGGACGACCAACATCTCCCAAAAACAAAGTATCACCACTAAATAAAGCATAATCTTTGCCTGTTTTATCTTTTAAAAGATAACAGCAACTTTCCATGGTGTGTCCCGGAGTATGTAATAGTGTTATAGTAATTTCTCCCAATGGAAAAACTTCACCATCTGTTGCGATATGTGCTTCAAAACTCGGATTGGCATTCGGTCCAAAAATTATTGGCGCACCAGTTTTTTTTGCAAGAGTAACATGACCACTAACAAAATCAGCGTGAAAATGCGTCTCGAAAATATATTTTATTTTGGAATTATTTTGATTAGTTTTATCAATATAAGGTTGCACTTCACGCAAAGGATCAATAATGGCAACTTCGCCATTACTCTCAATATAATAGGCACCTTGTGCTAAACATCCTGTATAAATTTGCTCTATTTTCATGTGTAAATTATTTTGCAATACAAAGCTATTACTTTTTTTAACTTTCAATGTTGATAAAAGTCATATTTAAGAAATTATTAGGAATAAAAAAGCTCCTTTATGATAATGTAAATACCCATTATCAAAACAAAATAACCGAAGCCTGTCTTGAGTTTGTCTTCCTTAATTTTTTTAGATAACGCACTACCAATAAAAATTCCAACTATAGATAAACTTGTAAAGATAAACAGCAGTTTCCAATCAATAAGTTGTTCTCCATTAATATCTCCTAAAAAGCCAATCAGCGATTGTATTGCTATTATAAAAAGAGAAGTTCCAATGGCCATTTTCATAGGTGTTTTTGCCATAAAAACCAGTGCTGGAATAATTAAAAACCCTCCTCCTGCTCCCACAAATCCGGCAACCAAACCAATAAAAATTCCCTGAATTATTATTCTAAAATAATTGAGCTTACTGTCATCATTTATAATTGTATTCTTCAAAGGTTTTATCATTCGCAATGAAGCAAAAATCATCACAATGGCAAATACAATCATGATTAAAACTTCTTTTCTAATCAGAAAATCGTGAGTGATGTATATTGTATCGGGGATCAATGGAACCAGTATTTTTCGGGTAATGAAAACGGTTATAACGGTTGGGACACCGAATAAAATCACTTTTTTGTAATCTACAAGTTGCTGTTTTGCTTTTTGAAATCCACCAACCAATGCGGTTGTTCCTACTGTAAATAAAGAATAAGCTGTTGCCAATGTTGGCGCAACGTGCATTACGTATACTAAAATTGGAACCGATAAAATAGAACCGCCACTGCCAATCAATCCAAGTGTTACACCAACAAAAACGGCTAAAATGTAGCCAACGATATGAGAAATCTCCATTCAGTGAATTTTTGTTTGGTAAATTTCGTTAAAAAAATTTAGTTTTAACGATATAATTGGAAAACAAAAAGAGTTCATTTTAAAAACTAGAATTATTTCAATAAAACTTTACAATAACTTTAATACTTCCAACGTTGAATAAGCATTACATTGCATCACTGTAAAACAAAAGACAATTTATGGATACTATCAAAATACTTTGGGTTGATGACGAAATCGACTTGCTCAAACCACATATCTTATTTTTAGAAAAAAAGAATTACAATGTTACAACCTGCAACAACGGTCGGGATGCGATTGACATTTTTGATGATGGCAATTTTGACATTGTTTTTTTAGATGAAAATATGCCTGGAATGAGTGGTTTGGAAACGCTTCAGGAAATGAAGGAAAAAAAATCGGCTACACCCATTATCATGATAACCAAAAGTGAAGAGGAATATATCATGGAGGAAGCCATAGGTTCCAAAATTGCCGATTATCTCATCAAACCTGTAAATCCAAATCAGATTTTGCTAAGCTTGAAAAAGAACTTAGACCATTCAAGATTGGTTTCTGAGAAAACGACATTGGATTATCAAAAAGAGTTTAGAAAAATTTCAATGGAAATGGCCATGGTCAATTCCTATGAAGATTGGATTGAGTTGTATAAAAAATTAATATTCTGGGAATTGGAGTTAGAAAACATCAATGATCAAAGCATGTTTGAAATTTTAGAAAGCCAAAAAGTCGAAGCCAATTCGCAATTTGGTAAATTTATTGAACGCAATTACGAAGATTGGTTTGAACCAAAAGCGGATAAACCTGTGCAATCTCATACTCTATTCAGAGAATTGGTTGTACCTGAATTGGTAAAAAAAGACAAACCCGTTTTATTTGTTGTGATAGATAATTTGCGTTACGACCAATGGAAAGCCATGGAAAGTGTGGTTGCCAATCACTATAAATTAGAAAAAGAAGTTCCCTATTTTGCCATTTTACCAACAGCAACGCAATATGCTAGAAATGCTATTTTCTCGGGCTTAACACCTTTAGAAATGGAAAAACAATTTCCGCAATACTGGAGAAATGATGTGGAAGAAGGCGGAAAGAATTTATATGAAGCCGAATTTTTAACTGCCCATTTAAAACGATTGGGATTGGGATTGAATATCAAACAAGAATATTTTAAAATTACCAATTTAACCAACGGAAAAAAATTAGCTGAAAACTTTAAAGGATTAAAAGATAACGATTTGGTTACTGTGGTTTATAATTTTGTAGACATGTTGTCACACGCCAAAACTGAAATGGATGTGGTAAAAGAATTGGCTTCCGATGACAAAGCGTATCGCTCGTTAACACTGAGCTGGTTTAAAAATTCGCCGTTGTTGGAAATCATTCAGCAAGCACAAAAAATGGGCTTTAAACTTATCATCACTACCGATCACGGTACCATTAATGTAAAAAATCCTTCTAAAGTTATTGGAGATAAAAACACCAGTTTGAACCTTCGATACAAAACAGGAAGAAGTTTAACGTATGAAGACAAAGAAGTTTATGCTGTAAAAGATCCAAAAAGAATTGGATTGCCAACCATTAATATGAGTAGTTCTTATATTTTTGCAAAGAATGATTACTTTCTGGCGTATGTCAATAACTACAATCACTATGTGAGTTATTATAGAAACACTTACCAACATGGTGGTATTTCGCTAGAAGAAGTAATAGTTCCATTTTTGGTTTTTAATCCAAAATAGTTTCAGGAAAATTGAATGTCAAATCATTAATATATACACCACCTATGGAAATCCTATTTTCTTTAGATGAAATACAAAACGTTGGTCGTAAAATTATATCTGAAAACCCAAAAAAAGTTATCCTTTTTAATGGAAATATGGGCGTTGGAAAAACCACATTGATTAAAGCATTGGCAAAAGAACTCGGTGTTACGAATGCAACAAGTAGTCCTACTTTTTCTTTAGTTAATGAATACCAAGCCAATGAAGGTCAGTTGGTTTATCATTTTGATGTGTATCGTTTAAATAAAGAAAGTGAAGCTTTAGATTTAGGCATCGATGAATATTTATATTCGGGACATTGGTGCTTTATTGAATGGGCCGAGAAAATTCCAAATTTAATTCCCGAGGAACATTCCGTTATTCATTTATCCTTAACTTCTGATGGGAAAAGACATCTCTCTTTATTGTAATTGAATAAAATTTTGTAATTTGTGCCAATATTCATTGTGATACTATGGCAATTACCCCATTTACTAAGCAGCAACTTTTACCGCAGGAAGAAAAACTTGAAATTGCACGAAAAAAGAGTGACCTTTTTATTGGTATTCCAAAAGAAACCTCCTATCAAGAACGCAGAATTTGTTTGACTCCCGATGCGGTTAATTCATTAACTTCTCATGGTCATCGTGTTATGATTGAAGCGGGTGCTGGAGCAAGTTCGAGCTATTCGGATAAAGAATATAGTGATGCTGGTGCCGAAATTACCAAAGACAATAAGAAAGTTTTAAGTTGCCCAATGCTTCTCAAAGTAGAGCCATTGACAATGAGTGAAATCGAATTAGTAAATTCCGGAAGCATTGTCATTTCTGCCATTCAATTGAAAACCCGAAAAAAGGAATACTTTGAAGCTTTGTCCAAGAAAAAAATCACGGCTCTTGCATTTGAATATATTAAAGATGAAGATGGCTCCTATCCTGCTGTAAAATCTTTAAGCGAAATTGCGGGAACTGCCTCCATTTTAATTGCCGCCGAATTGATGATTAATAATCAAATTGGTAAAGGATTATTATTTGGAAATATTACAGGAGTTTCACCAACCGATGTTGTTATTATTGGAGCAGGAACCGTTGGAGAATTTGCTGCAAAAACAGCTTTAGGACTTGGTGCCAACATTAAAGTATTTGATAATTCCATTACAAAACTGCGTCGTTTGCAGAATAATTTGAACCAACGTATTTTCACTTCGACAATACATCCAAAATCATTATTGAAAGCGCTACGACGATGCGACGTTGCTATTGGCGCCATGCGTGGCAAAGACAGATGCCCAGTTGTAGTTTCTGAAACTATGGTAGAACACATGAAAAAAGGTGCCGTTATTGTTGATGTAAGTATTGATACTGGAGGTTGTTTTGAAACTTCCGAAATTACCACACACGAAAAACCAACCTTCATAAAAAACAATGTAATTCATTATTGTGTACCGAATATTCCTTCCCGTTATTCCAAAACAGCTTCGCTTTCCATTAGTAATATTATCACTCCTTATTTGTTGCAAATTGCCGAAGACGGTGGGCTTGAAAGCGCTATTCGTTGCAATAAAGGTTTAAAAAATGGTGTGTATCTTTATCATGGAATCCTTACCAATAAGGCGATTGGTGATTGGTTCAACTTACCGGATAACGATATCAATTTAATCGTTTTTTAATACAAATCTTCTCCGTAATTCTATAAAAGAATTGTAACATTTGCTTACTTTTGCAAAAAAAATATATGAAATTTGTTCATCGTTTTGCTTACTATTTAGTGGGATTTATCATTGGTTGTTTTTTTGTAGCCATAGTATTTAGTGGTAAAGACACCCGTTGTAATTATTTTCCCAATGCAAGAGTTTTAAATGATTTAAGAAATAAGCCTTTCAATTATGATGTGGAAGCATCCAAAGAATTGAATAAAAAATGGGTAGATACTATAGATATCAAAAACACTTTAACCTACGGAGATGTTAATTTTGATAAAAGTAATATCAAAGTGGGAAGCGGAAAACGATATATTATTTACGGCAAGACTAAAAAGAATCAAGAGATTACATTGGAGGTAATCAATTATTCGGATAAGGCAGTTTTGAAAAGCATCACAAAAAAATAATTCTCATTTCAATTTTTTTGTTGTTTAATAAAAGAAGTCTATATTTGCAGACGATTTAGGGCGATTAGCTCAGTTGGTTCAGAGCATCTGGTTTACACCCAGAGGGTCGGGGGTTCGAATCCCTCATCGCCCACAAGAAAACCGAAACTTATGTTTCGGTTTTTTTATTTTCAAAAAGTGACAAAAGCTAGCTTTTAGACACTTTTTGAAAATAAAAAAGCAAAAGCTGCTTAGCAGCTTTATGGTTTTCTTGTGAAAGGCTACCCAAACAGGATCAACGAAGTTAATCCCTTATTACAAAAAACTTAAATAAGTTAAGATAAATTAACTCCAATTCTTACTTAAGAATATACTCTTAGTAAATTCCCTGTCAATTCTGTATTATATTGGTGCAAATCGGTTGAAGCAGGCCCTTGAATTACAGTTCCAGTACTATTAAATTCAGCGCCATGATTTGGACATATAAATCTATTTTGATTGGCATTGTAATTTACGTTTGTTCCTTGATGAGTACAAGAAGCCGAAACAGCTAAAAAATTCCCATCATTAGTTCGAGCAACTACTACACCTCCATGAACCAAATAACCACCATTAGAAGATAAATTTCCAGTAGTTGTATCTAATGTGAAATCAACATTTGTTGGTGCTGGAGATGGGGAACCTTCACTTTCACAACTAGAAGCTAATCCGCCAATACAACTTGGTATTAAAACTACCGCTACACCAAAACCTACTTTTGAGAAAAATTCTTTACGAGTCATAATTATATTTTTAAATTATTCTATTTTATGTAATAACATCTTCAATTACTTTGACCCCATTCCAGTACTCATAAAATATTGTTAATACCCCGTTTAATTTATAGAAATTGAAAAGAACAACAAATCCCGCAAAAAAAAATAAAAATTACTTGAGGATAATAATTTGATTACTTTTACCATTAACTTTCAGTTGATATATGATGAACCCAGACCTTAAAAAACTATTCCCTTCATTTTCAAATGCGCTTGTTGAAGATATTAATGCTAATGCGATGGATCAATCCTTTGTTGCAGGTGATGTTCTAATGCGAACTGGACAGTATATAAAAAATACGGTTTTAGTTTTATCTGGTAAAATTAAAATTTATCGTGAAGACGATGACGGTGGCGAATTCTTCATGTACTATTTACAACCTGGTCAAGCTTGTGCCATTTCAATGATTTGCGCCACAAAAAATGAGCAAAGCCAGATTATGGCAAAAGTTGTTGAAGACGTAGAATTGGTTATGGTTCCGTTGCCTCTTATGGATAAATGGATGATGCAGCATAGAAGTTGGTATGAGTTTGTAATTGACACCTATAGAAGTCGTTTTGAAGAAGTTTTAGAAGTAGTCAATAGTATTGCTTTTAGAGCAATGGATGAGCGTTTAGAATTTTATTTAAAGCGACATCAAGATGCTTGTGGCTGTTATGATTTGAAACTTTCTCATCAAGAAATTGCTACTGAACTAAACACTTCAAGAGAAGTTATATCACGACTACTTAAAAAATTAGAGCAACGCGGTGCCTTAAAATTACACCGCAATCACATTGAACTTCTAAAATAAATTACCTATGTGATAAAAGTTACTAATTGTGAAAATTAAACTGCCAATATTTGCAGCATAAAATTTTACATTTATGGAATATATAGGTTATTTTGCATCAATACTTATCGGAATAGTTTTAGGCTTGATTGGCGGCGGCGGTAGTATTTTAACCGTACCTGTTCTAGTTTATTTATTCAAAATAAATCCCGAAAACGCAACCAGTTATTCCTTGTTTATAGTGGGAATTGCCGCTATGGTTGGTTCTTACAGACATTACAAATTAGGAAATCTAAAAATAAAATCCGCATTAGTATTTGCCTTTCCTTCCCTTCTTTCTTTACTTTTTATAAGAAAAATAATTCTCCCAATAATTCCCCTAGAAATTTTTTCAATTAACAATTTTATCGTTTCTAAAAACCTATTAATTATGGTTGTCTTCGCAGTTTTAATGATTGCAGCCTCTATTTCAATGATAAAAAAATCCAACAATCAAACTGAAAAAATTAAAATAGTAAACTATAGAAATTTAGCCCTAATTGGATTTTTAGTTGGGTTAATTACTGGATTTTTAGGAGCTGGTGGTGGTTTTTTAATAATTCCTGCCTTATTATTTTTTGCCAATTTACCAATGAAACAAGCCGTGGGCACGTCATTACTAATCATTTTTATAAATTCTACCATCGGTTTTGCTGGTGATGTTTTGAGCGGTGTACAACTAAATTATAAGCTGCTTTTCACTATTTCTGCTATTGCAATAATCGGAATGCTAGTTGGAACGGTTCTGTCTAAAAAAATTGATGGCGCTAAATTAAAACCAGCTTTTGGTTGGTTTGTACTGGTTATGGGCATTTACATCATATCTAAAGAGCTTTTCTTAAAATAAATGGTCTGTGTGACAAAAGTCACTGGCTAATAAACTATAAATCAATAATATTGAAAGCGTTAAACAATAAATAAAAACAAAATGGCAAATCAATATCAAATACTTATTGTCGGAGGTGGAAATGCAGGTCTTTCCGTAGCTTCGCAATTACTTCGCAAGAGAAACAATCTGAAAATTGCAATCGTAGATCCTTCAGAAAAGCATTATTATCAACCAGCATGGACTCTTGTTGGTGCAGGAGTTTTTGATATTAATAAAACCGTTCGTAACGAAAAAGATGTTATACCTAAAAATACTACTTGGATTAAAGATGCCATTTCAGAATTTGAGCCAATGGCTAATAAAGTAAAATGTGTTTCTGGTAATGAAATCACTTATGATTATATGATTGTTTGCCCAGGCATTCAATTGGATTGGAACAAAATAAAAGGATTTAAAGAAACGTTGGGTAAAAATAATGTAAGTAGTAATTATTCATTCGAACACGCTCCTTATACTTGGGAAATGATTAAAAATTTCAAAGGAGGTACGGCCGTTTTCACCAATCCTTCAACGCCTATTAAATGTGGTGGTGCTCCTCACAAAATCATGTATTTAGCTTGCGATTATTGGCGTAAAAAAGGAATTTTAGACCAATGTGATGTTCACTATATTTCGGGTGCAAGTGTCATATTTGGTGTGCCTGAATATGCAGAAACATTAAAGAAAATTGTGGCTAAATATAATATAAAGATGCATTTTGGTGCCAATGTTAAAGCCATTAATGGAGAAAATAAATCCGTTTCTTTTGAAACGAGAGAACATCATGATCATGTTAGACTTAAATTCTCTAAAGTTGGCGCATCATGTTATGGAATTACCGAAGATGAAGAAGATGACACACTATCCAATGTGACATTAAATTTTGACATTTGTCATGCCGTTCCTCCACAATCTGCTCCCGATTTTATAAAAAATAGTCCGTTACGTGACGAAGCAAATCCTCTTGGATATGTAGAAATCAATAAAAATACCATGCAACATTCGCGTTTTCCAAATGTATTTGCTTTGGGTGACTGTACCAATGCGCCATGTAGCAAAACCGGAGCGGCTATTCGTAAACAAGCACCAGTTGTTGTTGAAAACCTCTTAGCAATGATGGATAAAAAAGTTGGAACAGCAGAATATACAGGCTACAGCGCATGCCCAATTCCAACACAATACGGAAAATTAATGCTAGCAGAGTTTGATTATACTAACAAACCTAAAATGACATTCCCTTTTGATCAGGCTAAACCAAGATGGACTATGTGGCTTCTTAAAACCAAAGTGTTACCATGGTTATACTGGAATAAAATACTAAAAGGAACAGCTTAAAAATACCACAATTTGAGTTCCTTAATCCCTTTCAGATGCAATAGAAAGGGATTTTTTTTATCCTATAATTTGTCAAAGTAACTTTTATCACAAAGAAGGTCAAAGCGGTGAATTACCTTTGAAAAAAAATAAAAACTATGTTTGTCTTCTTAAAAAACCTACTATCCTTTAAATGTCCTAGATGTCATCAAGGAAATTTATTCATTAACAAATGGTACAATATCTCTGATGGTAATAAAATGGTGGAAAAATGCTCCGTATGTGAACAACGAACTGAATTAGAACCAGGATTTTATCAGGGAACTGGCTATGTAAGTTATGGCCTAACTGTTGGCATCTCAATTATAACTTTTGTCTTATGGATTTCCATTACGGGTTATGGCTTCAAAAACAAAGAAGTACTCTGGTGGTTTCCTCTTAATGTATTATTTTTAATTTTAATACAACCGTGGTTGATGCGTTTATCAAGAGTAATTTGGCTAACGGCATTTTATCGTGAAGATAATCAATATCACCAAAGTGATTCTCAATAAAATTATTTCACAAAAACCATTCATGAAAACGAATGGTTTTTTTATGTTTTTCATTATTTATTATCATCCATTTTTTTCTCTGTGACATTTGTCACATACTGTATTTACTGATAAAAAATATATTTTCTTATGATAATTGTCATATCTAAACCAAAAAGCTACGATTATTTTTGGCATACTATTAATTAGAAAAACTTGTTATTAATTCAAAAAAACAATCATGAAAATCGAACAAATTTATACCGGCTGTATTGCACACGCAGCCTATTACATTGAAAGCAACGGAGAAGCTGCTATTTTTGATCCATTAAGAGAAGTGCAACCGTATATTGACAGAGCATTTAAAGATAATGCCAAGATTAAATATGTCTTTCTTACCCATTTTCATGCCGATTTTGTTTCGGGACATTTAGATTTGGCTAACAAAACCAATGCAAAAATTGTGTATGGTCCAACAGCTAAACCTGCTTATGAAATTATAACTGCCGAAGACGGTCAAATCTTTGAAGTAGGGAATTATAAAGTCAAAGTAATTCACACTCCAGGACACACCATGGAAAGCACCACTTACCTATTGATTGATGAAAACGGAAAAGAACATGGAATTATAACTGGAGATACTTTATTTATTGGTGATGTTGGTCGACCTGATTTAGCACAGCATGTTGTTGCCGATTTAACACAAGACAAATTGGCCAGACATTTATATCATTCTCTTCGGAATAAAATCATGCCTCTGTCTGATGATTTAATAGTGTATCCTAATCACGGTGCGGGTTCGGCATGTGGCAAAATGATGAGTAAAGAAACTACCGATACATTAGGCAATCAAAAGAAAACTAATTATGCTCTAAATCCTAAAATGACCGAAGACGAATTTGTAACCGCCGTTTTAACTGGACTGACAAATCCTCCAGGTTATTTTCCTGCCAATGTTTTAATGAACATTAAAGGGTATGAAAGTTTAGATGCCGTACTCAAAAAAGCTAAAACACCATTAAATCCAACAGAATTTGAAGTAGTTGCTAACGAAACCAGAGCTTTGATTCTAGATACTCGTGACGCTACTGAATTTGCAAAAGGATTTATTCCAAACAGTATTAATATTGGTTTAGATGGAAGTTTTGCTATGTGGGTTGGCGAAATGGTTGCCGATATCAAACAAGAAATTTTATTAGTAACAGAAATTGGCAAGGAAGAAGAAGCTATGGTTCGTTTATCCCGAATAGGATATGACCACACAATTGGCTATTTGAAAGGAGGCATTGATTCGTGGAAGAATGAAGGTTTCGAATTAGATTCAATAACTCGAATTATGGCCAAACAACTTGAAGAAACCCTTGACTTTGATGAAACACTTATTTTTGATGTTAGAAAGAAAAGTGAATTTCTATCCGAACATCTTATTGGTGCTCTAAATGTTCCGCTAAACGAAATAAATAATCACTTGGCAATGTTTCCAAAAGAAAAACAGTTCGTCTTGTATTGTGCTGGTGGTTATCGCAGTATGATTGCGGCATCCATTTTAAAGCAAAGAGGTTGGGAAAATTTTGTAGATGTTATTGGTGGTTTTACCGAAATTAAAAACACCAATCTTTTAAAATCAGATTACGTTTGCCCTACTACACTATTGTAACAACTTCTTTATAAAAACGCTACTAAAAAAAAGTAGCGTTTTTTTATGCTATGTAACTTTTGTCACTATATAGCATTTTTTCATCCTATACATTTGCATCATAAATGGTAAACTACAAAATAGTTAGAGATATGAAAATAGAACAAATTTACACGGGATGTTTAGCGCAAGGTGCTTATTACATCACTTCAGATGGAGAAGCTGCCATAATTGACCCTCTAAGAGAAACAAGACCTTATACCGACCGACTAGAAAAAGAGCATGTAAAACTTAAATACATTTTTGAAACTCATTTTCATGCCGATTTTGTTTCGGGTCATTTAGATTTGAGCAAAAAAACAGGTGCAGCCATTGTGTATGGACCAAATGCAAATCCTGAATTTGAATTTATTTCTGCAAAAGATAATCAAATCTTCGAAATCGGGAAAATTAAAATAAAAGTGTTGCACACACCTGGTCATACCATGGAAAGTACAACCTATTTATTACTGGATGAAAATGGAAAGGATTACGCAATTTTCTCGGGAGACACTTTATTTTTAGGAGATGTTGGACGCCCTGATTTGGCACAGAAAGCCGCTTCAATGACACAGGAAGAATTAGCGGGACTGTTATTCCATTCTTTAAGAAATAAAATAATGCCTTTGGCCGATGATGTAGTAGTTTATCCAGCGCATGGTGCAGGTTCAGCTTGTGGAAAAAACATGAGCAAAGAAACTGTAGGTTCAATTGGTGATCAAAAAGCAACCAATTATGCCTTGCGTGCTAATATGACTGAAGCCGAATTTATCCAAGAAGTTACAGATGGTTTATTACCTCCACCGGCCTATTTTGGAATGAATGTAGCGATGAACAAAAGGGGCATTGAAAGCTTTGAAAATGTATTTAATCAAGGAATGAAAGCCATTAATGCTACCGAATTTGAAGTTGTTGCCGAAGAAACTGGCGCATTAATTTTAGACACACGTAATAACGGAGATTTTGCAAAAGGATATATACCACAATCTATCAATATTGGGATAAATGGTGATTTTGCTCCTTGGGTAGGCGCCTTAATTGCCGATGTTAAACAACCGATTTTATTAGTAACCGATACCGGCATGGAAGAAGAAACAGTAACACGTTTAACTCGTGTAGGTTTTGATAACATCATTGGTCACCTAAAATATGGTTTTGATGCTTGGAAAGAATCAGGGCATGAAGTGGATACGGTAAACCGAATTTCAGCCGAACAATTCGAAGCCGAATTTAAAGTTGATGAAAGCAAAGTTATTGATATTCGCAAAGAAAGTGAATATGAAGCAGAACATGTTGAAGAAGCCTACTCTCGCCCCTTGGCAGCTATTAACGAATGGATAAAAGACATTAATCCCGACGAGCATTTCTTTATGCATTGTGCTGGTGGTTATCGTTCTATGATGGCAGCATCAATACTACAAGCTCGTGGCTACAGAAATTTTTCGGAAGTTGAAGGCGGTTTCAACGCTATTGCAAAAACCACCATTCCTAAAACCAATTTTGTTTGTCAAAGCAAAACATTAAAAGTATAATTAAATAAAAATAATAAGATATGGGATTTTTTGATAACCTTTTTGGTAAAAACAAGAGCAACGAAACTTTGACCAATATAATGAATGAAAACGCCTTTTTAGTAGATGTGCGTACACCTGCTGAATTTGCACAAGGTAATGTTAAAGGTTCGGTAAACATTCCTTTAGACCAAATACCTAATAAGTTATCTAAATTTAAAGAAAAAGAAAACATCATTGTTTTTTGCCGAAGTGGGAATAGAAGTAGTCATGCCAAAGCTATTTTAGAACAAAATGGTTTTAAAAACGTAACGAATGGAGGAACATGGCAGAATGTCAAGTCTCTTTTAACCAAATAAAATTAAAAATTATGAAAAAAAACATGGGAACAGCGGATAAAATTATTCGTCTCTTTTTAGCAATTCTAGTAGGTCTATTATACTACACAGATGTAATTAACGGAACAACAGCAATTATTCTTGGTGTATTGGCAATTGTATTTGTACTAACCAGCTTCATTAGTTTTTGTCCTTTATATGTACCTTTGGGAATAAATACTTGTAAAAATCAAGTCAAAAAATAACGCAAACTAAACTTGTATGAAAGAAGAAAAATGTTGTGTAGTAACTTGTGATGTTCCTTTAGACAAAGCATATTGGGATAATCAATACCAAGCCAATGTAACAGGTTGGGATTTAGGACAAGTGTCGCCACCAATAAAATCATACATCGATACGATTACTAACAAAAAAACCAAAATTCTTATTCCGGGTTGTGGTAATTCGTATGAAGCAGAATATCTTTTACAACAAGGTTTTACTGATGTGACCGTCATAGATATTGCGCCAACATTAGTAAACAATCTTAAAAATAAATTTGAAAACAATAAAAATATCACGGTTGTTTTAGGCGATTTTTTTGAGCATCAAGGAACGTATGATTTGATAATTGAACAAACATTTTTTTGTGCATTACCTCCAACAATGCGTCAAAAATATGTCTGGAAAATGCACCAACTTTTATCTAATTATGGAAAACTAATAGGTTTACTTTTTAATCGTGAATTTGAAGTAAGTCCACCATTTGGAGGAAATCTTAAAGAGTATGAGCAGTTATTTCAAAAAGCATTTGAATTTAAAGCCATCTCTGTAGCAAGTAATTCTGTAGTCAAAAGAGAAAACACAGAACTCTTCTTCGAGTTCTCTAAAAACAATGTCTATCAAGTTAACTTATATCGCTTTGAAGGCATCACTTGTAGTGGCTGTATGAATACGGTTGTTACAAAATTTCTTGAAATAGATGGTGTTTTAAATGTGAGTATGAATAATGATTTTTCTGAAATACTAATCGTTAGTAAAGAAGAAATACAAATAAAAATAATGCAAGACATCGTGTCTTATGATGAGAAATATAAAATAAATAAAGTACAATGATACACACAATAGAAGTTGAAAACATAAAATGTGGCGGCTGCATGAATAGTATCAAAACAGCATTAGAAAAAATAGAAACCGTTAGCGAGGTTACTATCGAAAAAGAGACAGAAATAATAACCGTAAATTCTGAAACCGACAGAGATATATTAGTTAAAACGCTTTCAAATTTAGGCTATCCAGAAAAAGGACATAACTCAATTTTACACAAAGGAAAGTCGTTTGTAAGTTGTGCTATAGGAAATATGACTAAATAAATTAAAAGTATTTTTTTTAAATACATTTGCCACCTATGAAATTTTTTGCACTGTTTATCTGTTTCTATTTTACTACTTTAACTGTTTTGCCAACGGTTAGGGTAATAAAAAAGCACTTTTCAGAAAAATGCCAATCATCTTGTGGCAAAAGCAATTCTAAAAACATACCAGCAGATGGTGGTTGTCAAAAGCAAAAATGCGTTTTAAATCTTACTTTTAATGGCTCAAATTTCGTAGTCTTTAATCAAGGATTTAATTTCAAAGCTTCGTTTATATCGCTTATAAAATTGGAAAAATCACACTACCACAAAAATTTTATTTCAAAGTATAATGTAACTATTTGGCAACCTCCAGAAACTATATTTTTAGTATCGTAAAAGCAATACACTACAAAATTTACAATAATTTAAAAATATATATAAAAATGAAAAAATCAATTATAATAGCAGCAGTAACCCTATTGTTTTCAATAAGTTCAAACGCACAACAAGAACCAGTTCAGAAGAAAAAGAAAGCTAAAACAGAGAAAAGCTGCTCGGCTGCCGACAAAAAAGGAGGTTGTTGTGCCGACAATAAATCAGCCGAAAAAAAGTCTTGCGGAAGCGAAAGCAAATCTGAAAAAAAAGGCGGTTGTTGTGCTGCTAAAAAATCTTAAATCATAATTTAATGCTATAAAATTTCAGTGCCTATTTTATTGTAGGCACTGTATTTTTATGGTTGTAATTTTAAAAAACAAATAATGAAAACACTTTTAAAAGTTGTATTTCTATTAATCTCTTATGTTGGTTTTTCACAAACTAACTTTGATTATCAAGTGCAACTCAATCCAATATCAATTCCAAATCTTCCCGGATTGCATTCCTATGCTTTTGGGCAAAACAATGGAAAATGGCTTATCATTGGTGGACGATTAGATGGCATACACGCTCGTCAACCATTCAATGCTTTTCCAAACGCAAATAATAATACCTCAATATATGTTGTCGATGTTACTACACAGCAATTTTGGTCGGCATCGGTAAATTCCTTGGCTACAGGATTAAAAGAACAATTGCAATCTACAAATATGAATTTTCATCAAGATGGTGATGCTCTTTATATTATTGGTGGTTATGCTTTTTCGACTACTGCCAATGATCATATTACTTTTAACAAACTAACTTCGGTTGATGTGCCTGGTTTAATAAACGCCATTATTGCAGGTAATCCTATTACTTCTTATTTTAAACAAATAACCAATGAAAATTTTGCAAATACAGGAGGACAATTAGGTAAAATTGGAAATACCTTTTATTTAGTTGGTGGACAGCGATTTGACGGAAGATACAATCCAATGAACAATCCAACATTTGTACAAACATATGCCAATGGGCTAAAGAAATTCACAATCGACAATTCGGGAAGCCAATTAAGTATAGCCAATTATGAAGCTGTAACCGATGCAGTTCATTTACATCGTAGAGACTATAATTTAGTGCCGCAAGTCTTTCCTGATGGTTCGGAAGGCTATACAATTTCATCGGGTGTTTTTCAAATCAATGTTGATTTGCCTTTTTTATATCCTGTAGATATTAAGCAAACTGGCTATTTTCCACAAACCAGTTTCAACCAATATTTGAGCAACTATCATTCTGGAAAAGTCGGTTTATACGACGCTACAAACAACCGAATGCATTCTTTGTTTTTTGGCGGAATTAGCCAGTATTATTATAACGGTACTACTTTGGTTCAAGACAACAACGTGCCATTTGTAAAAACTATAAGCAGAGTAACTCGTTTAGCAGATGGTTCGTTAACTGAATATCAATTACCTATTGAAATGCCTAATTTAAAAGGAGCTGGAGCAGAATTTATTCCAAATACAATGCTACCACATTTTGAAAATGAAGTCATAAAACTGAATGATATTACAGCTAACGAATTTGTGATTGGTCATCTATATGGAGGTATTCAAAGCTCGGCTATAAATCCGTTTACAAATAATCAAACGACAACAACCGCAGCCGATAATGTGATTTATGAAGTAAAATTGATAAGAACAACACCGCTTGGCGTTCAAGAAATTGATGGTAAAAATCCTTTTTCATTAACGGTTTATCCAAATCCAACAACAAGTGGCAAAGTAAAAATTGAATTTGATATGCCTTATGTAACCACAATAGACTATTTTATTTCATCTATGGATGGAAAAATAATTGATGATGGTGAAATTGACAGTACCAAACAAGGTCATAACACAATGAATTTTGAAATCGATAACGTTTCAAATCAAACGGTTATTATAACTTTTGTATTTGATAATAAGTTTTATGTTTCGAGAAAAGTGGTCGTGAATTAAGATCTATTTCTATTTTATATCAAAAGTGCTTAAGAAATTAAGCACTTTTTTTTGTTATGTGATAAAGGTTACAAACCAAAACGCTTTAATAGTTCAAATTTGCATCATAAAAATTCAACTATGGAAATTATCGAATTCATCAAACAACCTTGGGCTTGGTACATTGCTGGTCCACTAGTTGGTCTTACCGTACCAGCATTATTAATTTTAGGAAATAAAAATTTTGGTATTAGTGCCAATTTACGTCACGCTTGTGCCATTTGCTTACCAGCTAATATTTCATTCTTTAAATACGAATGGAAAAAAGAGATATGGAATATGTTTTTTGTTATTGGAATTTTGATTGGAGGTGTAATCGCTTTTCAGTTTCTGTCTAACCCAAATCCAATGATAATTAATCAAGATTTAAGAACTGAATTGGCTTCTTATGGCATTACCAATATCAATGGGATGTTGCCCGCAGAAATCTTCTCTTGGAAAAATTTATTTACTCTTAAAGGTTTTTTGATGATGGTTGTTGGTGGTTTTATGATAGGTTTTGGTTCGCGGTATGCTGGTGGATGTACTAGTGGACACGCAATTTCTGGTTTGTCAAACTTGCAATTACCTTCTTTAATTGCAACTTGTTGCTTTTTCGTTGGCGGATTGATTATGGCAAATTTCATTCTACCCTACATTCTATCACTTTAAAATAGTAATTATGAAAGATACAAATCAAAACAATGATTTTGAAACACGTTCATTAGATACAATTTGTGTAAACGAAAGCCATTTAGAACACAAATGGTATTATAATTTTAAATACCTTATCGTGGGTTTATTATTTGGAATTGTATTCATTAAAGCAGAAATAATTAGTTGGTATCGTATTCAGGAAATGTTTCGTTTCCAATCCTTCCATATGTATGGCGTTATTGGTAGTGCCGTTATGGTTGGAATACTTTCCGTTTTTCTAATCAAAAAGTTAGATATTAAAACTATCTACGGTGAGAAAATTGAATTTCATGACAAAAAATTCAACAAAGGTCAAATGATTGGCGGGCTTATCTTTGGTTTAGGTTGGGCCATTACAGGTGCTTGTCCGGGACCAATTTTTGCTCAAATTGGAACGGGTATAACTGTGATGATTGTAACTTTATTTTTTGCAATTTTAGGAACATGGGTTTATGGTTATTTAAGAGATAGCTTACCTCATTAATTTAAAAATAGCCTTTCTCAAACACAAATAAAAAAACCGATTATTCCCTTAATCGGTTTTTTAATATTCTCATTTTTCAAAAATTGTTAAGTAATTTATCAATTTAATCCACCACCTTTATAGAAAATTATTGTTTACTACAAATTTGAATAACAAATGAAAACCAACTATACCATTCCCTCACAAACCCGCATTGGGCATGTCCATTTAAAAGTTTATAATATATGGCAATACCATCCTGATGGCACTATAGTTATGTATAGTCACGTTTTAGATTTGGATAAATTACTTGAAGAATTAAAATAAAATGAAACTAGTGTATTTAAAAATTGAGTTGATTTTTGAAAAATTGACATCAATAGCCACAAAGATATTAGGAAACCCCATTGCATTTATAGTGGCGTTTCTATTGGTAGCTTATTGGTGGGCAACCAACTTATTTACCTCTAATGATTCGCATCAAAATATTGGCGATATCATATTTGGTATCACTTTTTTGAGTTTGTTTATTATTCAAAAATCGTTCAACCGCTACTCTGCCCTAGTTCACTTAAAAATGAACGAGCTTATTTCATCGCATGAAACGGCTAATAATGCTGTAATAGATACCGATGAAAAAACCGAAAAGGAAATAAGCGATATGTCTAGAGAATATATAGAAATAGAAGAAGAAATTGAGGAAGAAATTCAAGAAGAGATAGATAAAATAACGAAAGAAAACGATTCGGAAGATAAAATCTAATTATCTTTGAGTGCTAACATTCAAAAAAAATACGCTTTATGAAAACGAAATACTATTTTAGTTTGCTTATTGTAACATCACTAATAACCTTCTCTTGTAAAGACGAAGTCGAAGAGACTGCAGAAACCACTAGTGGTGCTCCAAAAGAAATAATAATGCCAAGGGTGCAACCGCTTCCTATGCCTGCAACTACTAATATGACATCGGTTCCAAACCAACCAATACAAAATGTACCGCAAGCAGTGCCACAACCTGTTGCCACCGCAAAAGGAATGAATCCAGCACATGGACAACCCGGACATCGTTGCGATATAGCTGTTGGAGCACCCTTAAATTCTCCAAAAGGGGTAGCACCTTTGACAGCCCCTGCCGCTCCGAAAGCTACTTATACCACTACAAAAACGCCACCTTCAACGACAACTTCTATTCCACTTACAACAACACCTGCTCTTTTAAATCCAGGGGAAACAACAACAGCACCAGGAATGAATCCACCACACGGTCAAGCGGGTCATCGTTGTGATGTAGCCGTTGGTGCAGCATTACCAAAATAATAAATCAAAATTTATAACATAAAAAAAGGAGGTCTAATTGGACCTCCTTTTTTAGTATTGAAAAGAACTTTATTCTAAAATAAAACTCACTGTAACATTCGCATCAATCACAATTTCACCAACGGCTAACGTTTCTCTTGGTGCACTTTCATCATTCGCCATTGCTGTCATGCCCATTGCTTTATACATTGGCTGTGGATAAGCTACTGCTGAATTATCAGATATTATTAATGCTTTACCCACTTTTTGACCAAGTACTGAAACGTAATCATTGGCTTTTTGTTTGGCATTCAACATTGCTTTTTTACGAGCTTCCTTTTCATAGTCTTCCATTTTAGAAGACTTAAATTCAACACCTTGAATCGAATTAATACCCGTTTCATTCAACCCCATCATTATCGCATCATATTTAGACAAATCTTTCAAAGTAATGGCTAAAGTTTGATTGGCTTCATAGGTAGATTTTTTCTTTTCGTAATCATAATTCTTGTACAGACTTACATTGTTCGTTTTAAAATCGGTTGTTGGGATGCCGCTTTTTTTCAAAAACTTGATTACTTTATCAATGGTTTCGTCGTTTAATTTCTTAACCTCGGCAGCTTCTTTACCCGAGTTTTGTACACCCACTGTAACCACAGCTTGATCGGGAGTTACTCTTACCTTACCTTCTCCGGTAACAGAAATTTGTGGAATTGGATTCATTTTTTGTTCTTGTGCTTCCGCTACGGTAGCAAATAATGTCAGTAAAATTAAGGCTGTAGTTTTCATAATAACGTTTTTTAAATAGTTTGTATGCTGGCTTTTCAAAAGTTGTGCCATTTATAGTTTTCCCGTCTTTGCCATCACAAAAAGAATAATTATCGGAATAGCCAAAAGCACCACCATAAAAGTATTATTTTGGATTAACTCAGGGTATTTCATCAAAGTTAAAACATAACCACCAATAGCGCCACCAAAATGTGCGGTGTGCCCAATGTTATCATTCTTGGCTTTCATGCCGTAGATAGAATACAGCAAATACAAAATTCCAAAAATGTAAGCCGGTATTGGGATAATTCCAAAAATACCAATCGTCATATCGGGATACATTAAAATGGAAGAATACAATACACCCGTTACAGCTCCCGAAGCACCAACTGCTCGATAGCTGTAATCATCTTTATGAAATAACAAGGTAAGTAAACTTCCAAAAAGTAAACTTCCAAAATAGATGAGCATAAAAGAAAAATTACCCAGCGTTTGACACACAACTGGCGCAAAAAAGTACAAGGTAAACATATTGAAAACCAAATGCGGAATATCAACATGGAGAAAGCCAGAAGAAATCATTCTAATCTGTTCTCCGGCACGAATGCTTCCAATGTGAAACTCATACTTTCTAAAGAAAGCTATATCATTAAAAGCCTTAAAACTGATAATCACATTTAAGGCAATAATGCCAAGCATAAAAATATTGTATTCCATGAAGAATTTGTTTTCGTAAAAATAGTAATCTCTTTAGGTTTTGTTAAACTAAATCTGTTAAAAAAAGTTTTAGATGTATATTTGCCAAAAATTACCCGCAATGCAATTGCTAATTTATCTTATAGTTTATCCGCTACTTTGGCTCATTTCTATGATGCCATTCCCAATGCTGTATGCATTCTCCGATTTCGTTTATGTTCTCGTTTACCATGTTTTTGGCTATCGCAAAAAAGTTGTTCGCGATAATTTAGCGCTTACTTTACCACATTTATCCGAAAAGGAAAGATTAGTTATTGAAAAGAAATTTTTTCATCACATGTGCGATATCTTTTTGGAAATGATAAAAACCATGACCATTTCCAGAAAGGAAATTGACAAACGTTACGTTTTCACTAACCTTGATTTATATACCGATTTAGAAAAAAAAGGAAAAAGTATTGCCCTAATGTGTGGTCATTATGCCAGCTATGAATGGCTCGTTTCCATGAACCATCATATTACATTTGAAGGATTTGGTATCTATAAAAAATTAGAAAACCCGCATTTTGATAAACTGGTAAAAAGCATCCGTAACCGATTTAAAGCTACCTTAATCAACACCAAAGAAACCATTCCCACTATTAAAAAGAATGCATTATCAGGACATCTTGGTGTGTATGGATTTGCCAGCGATCAGTCGCCAATAATTTCTTCGGCGTTTCATTGGAATACCTTTATGGGAATTCCAGTTCCTGTGCATACAGGTGCCGAAATGCTTGCCAAACGATTTGATATGAATGTGATTTTCTTGCGTGCCAAAAAAGTGAAAAGAGGCTATTATGAAGCTACTTTCGAAATCCTTTCTACCGATGCTAAATCGGTTCCTAACTATGAAATTACCGATGAATTCTTAAAGCGTGTGGAGGAACAAATCTATGAAGCTCCCGAGTTTTATTTGTGGACACACAAACGTTGGAAACACAGAAAAAAAGCGGAGCTGAAAATGCTTTAAGCTACAAAAACCATTCTTTTACCATAGCCTCTTCCAAGTGCTTGGCGTCTTTGTGATAAAACTCATTTGAAGCAGCATTGTACTTATAGTCTTTTGCCCATTCCACATGATTTTTTGCTAAGTCTTTGATACTGTTGCAAACAAAGGCTATTTCTTTGGAAGTCGTTGTCGGATGAATAGACATTCTAATCCATCCTGGTTTTTTGATTAAATCGCCCGAAGTAATTTGGCAGATTAAATCGTGTGATGTTTCTTCATTTACATTCAACAGATAATGCCCGTAAGTTCCGGCGCAACTGCAACCGCCACGCGTTTGTATTCCAAATTTATCGTTGAGCAATTTTACACCCAAATTAAAATGCAAATCGGTGATGTAAAAAGAAATCACTCCTAGCCTATGCTTTTCATTGGAAGCCAGAATATTAATATTGTCAATATCTCCCAATTCGGAAAAGATATATTCCACCAATTCATGCTCGCGTTCCAAGATGTTTTTTACGCCCATCTTTTCCTTTAGCTGAATCGCCAATGCGGTTTTGATAACTTGTAGAAAACCCGGAGTTCCACCATCTTCTCTATCTTCAATATTGTCAATGTATTGATGATCTCCCCATGGATTGGTCCATGAAACGGTACCACCGCCAGGACAATCGGGAACGTTATTTTTGTAAAGATTTTTATTGAATATTAAAACGCCAGAAGAACCTGGACCGCCAAGGAATTTGTGTGGAGAAAAGAAGATAGCATCCAAATAACTTTCGGCATCTTCGGGGTGCATATTGATGTTGACATACGGACCCGAACAAGCAAAATCCACAAAGCAAACACCATTGTTTTGGTGCATCAGTTTGGCAACTTCATGATACGGCGTCACAATTCCCGTTACGTTAGAACACGAAGTAATTGACGCTATTTTAAAAACTCTATCCTCGTATTGTTCCAATAAGGTTTTCAGATTATCAATACAGAAAAAACCTTTTTCACAAGCAGGAATTACCACTACATCGGCAATGGTTTCCAACCATGACGTTTGATTGGAATGATGTTCCATGTGCGAGATAAACACAATCGGTTTTATAGCATCCGGAATGTTGGTAAATTCTTTTAAATTCTCGGCAATGCGCAATCCTAAAATACGTTGAAACTTATTCACAACGCCTGTCATTCCTGTACCGTCATTGATAAGTACATCATCACTGTTGGCGTTGACATGGTGTTTAATAATATGTCGCGCTTGGTGATAGGCCATAGTCATCGCAGTTCCAGAAACGGTAGTTTCGGTATGCGTGTTGGCAACAAAAGGACCAAACTGGTTGATGAGTTTCTCTTCTATGGGACGATACAAACGACCACTTGCTGTCCAATCTGTGTAGACAATTTTTTGGGTACCAAACGGCGAAACAAACTCCTGACCAATACCAATGATGTTCTCTCTATACTGCTGAAAGTACTGTTCTAAAGCGGTTGGTGCGATAAGCGTTTCTGTTGTGTTCATAGTGGTTAAGTTTGCTCGACAAATATAATAATTTTTGATGGATGTGGTGGTTTTTTGAATGTTTGTTGTCGACAACTATTTAGCAATTAGATTGTAAAAGTTAAGAAAAATTTTATACTTTAGCTATTAGGAATGTGCGACGGTTGTTGCACAAAGCCAGTCGATTTAGGGTAGCTTTGTGTCATACTATGGCTCACACATACAAATTGCGCGTCATTTCAGGAAACCCACGTAAATTAAAATATTATGAAACAAATTCAAGAAAAATTATTAGCAATCTACAATGGAATTATTAGAGAATTAGAGCAAATTGACAAAGAGCATAAAACCTTTTTGTCAGAAGCTGAAAAAAGCAAAAATGTCACGGTAGAAATTGTCACCGAAAGAATGGCACTTGCAAGAGATAATCAACGAAGATTGATGAACGCCAAAGCGGAAAAAGAATTAATTGAAAGCTATAATTTTTAATTTTATGGCTTACGTAATTAATCAAGAATACAAAGATCCTGGAATGCGTTATGAAGGTTTGGCAAGATATGCTTTCGATTGTGAACGCTGGGGTGGACCAAATAATGTAGCACAACAAAGTGTATATAATTCTCTTTTTATTCCTGAAACTAATGCTGAAGGTTTATTAGTTTTAACTCAAATTTTAGAAGCCTTAATAAAAAAATCTAATGGAAATGCTAAAGAGGAATTTGTAAACTTAAAAGATTCTTTAGCAACTAATATGAAACAGAGAACAGCTATTAATCTGATTGATTATATTATAAAAATCATAAACGATGAGTAAAAAACGCCACACAACAACTGTCAAACACAATCGCTACGTTCTGGCTAATCGACAACCTTTTTTCCTTAACTTCATTTTCTCCAAATAGAGAAAACCAGTTTCCCAAGCTGCGACTGCGTCTTGCAGCGAAACGTTATGCTACATTTTTGACACCTTTAATTATAAAATCCATGAAAACTGAAATGTTAACCCCTGCTAATTTAAAATATAAAGAACTATTACCTCAATATGAGAATTTAGGTCAAAATATTTCTCAAGCCTTAGAATTATTACTAAAAGAAAAAGACATCTCTTGTTTATCGATTAGCTATAGAATTAAAGAATCCGATTCGTTTTTCGAAAAACTTAAACGAAAAAGATATAAAGACCCATTCGAAGAAATAGAGGATATTTGCGGTGTCAGAGTAATTTGCTATTATCAAAGTGATGTTGAAAAAATTACTGAAATTATCAAAAAAGAATTTGACGTAATAGAGAATGATAACAAAGTTGAAAATTTAGAATATGATCAATTCGGTTATCGCTCATCTCACTTTATTATAAAAATAAAAAAAGAATGGCTTTCTACTCCAAATTATAGAGGTTTGGAAAATCTCAAAACAGAGTTACAGATAAGAACTGTTTTAATGCATGCGTGGGCTGAAATTGAGCATAAGCTTGCGTACAAATCTAAACTGCAAATCCCAAAAGAGTTTCAAAGAAAACTAGCAAGAATTAGTGCTAAATTAGAAGAATCAGATGAACAATTCGAGGATATTAAAAATCAAATACAGTATAATAAAAATGTATTAATTGAAACTGCTAAAGAAGCTAAAACATTCAAGATTAGTACAGAATTTAATTTAGATACTCTTCAAGCATTTTTGGATTACACATTTCCAGAAAGATTAAAGTACATAAACGCAACCAGCGATTTATTTGATGAAATGATAGAAAGAAAAATAAGCCTAAAAGATTTAGCAACTGGATTCGAAAAAGTAAAACACTTACTCAACAATTTAGAAGAAGAAATTAAGAATTTGGTTTTTCCCGATTTAACTCCAGGTGATTATTTATGGGCACAAGTTGGAGCAGCGAGATATATTTTAGATTTAACGCATGAAAATTTTCGAGAAAATTTTAAATCAGCTGATTCTGAAATTGTTGATAAATACCGTGCAATGATATCATAATAAAAAGTCGCATAACAGCGGTTAACCGCAATGGTTTTTTACTTAAAAACAATTGGACATTTTCTTTTAACCTCATACACATCCAAATCCTTAATCTGAGCTTTGTAATCAGAAGGTAGCAGCATGTTTTTAAGTATCCAATCCATTTTTAGTAATCTACTAAATTTATATACAGGCACTGCAGGCGTAAGCAAAGAAAAATTGCTAAAGTCCAACAACACTTTTACGCTGTTGGGACACACTAACTTCTGACTTTCAATCATCACCTTATAACGCACAGCGCCTAAGGACTTTTTGTATTGTTTAAATAAATCGGTAGTGAACTCACTTTTTAGTAAGTCGGCTTGCAAATGAGATTCCCTCACAGGCAACCATGCTATATAAGTAAGCGGTAACTCCTTCAATCCCATCCTCGCTCCCACCCGATAAAAAACATTGTAGACTTCTTCCTTTTCGGCCTCACTTAATTTTTCTTCAAGCAGTTCGTAGGCAGCAATAGAATAATGAATAAGCATAAACAACACATCACGGTAAGCCCAATCAGGAATTGTCGCGCCACGGTTTTGCTCCACTCCCGAATGAATTTTTCGCATCATATCAATGGAGGCATTTGCCTCTTCCGTTGTCGCAAAAACAATCTTTCTAGCATAGGTAACCGTGGAAAATAATCTGCCAATAGGATCCGCAGGCAGTTTTCCTGTAAAGTAAAGCCAGTCCACTGCTTTGTTAAGAGCAAATTCTGCAGCAGCACCAGCAAATATAAAAAGGATGGTATCGCTCTTGCCCCATATTTTTCTAACCACCGAATCTTTTTCAACGAAGTTTGTCATTGTCTGTTTATTTGGTACAAAAATAAGAATAAAATTTAAAAGTACTTTGTAATTCAAAGTTAATTTTATTTAAAAAAAGTATATATTTATCGTAACAAAAAAAGGCACAAGAAATAGTTACTTCATAGTAATCGAAATGGAAGAAAAAAAAATTAAAGAATTAGAACAACGCTTCATGTATACAACTACAGCCGATTTAAAATAAGGGGCGCAGATATATTAAAGGACTTGAAAAAATTGAAGTGAAACGTGTTGAATAATAGACTGGAATGAAACACATACCAAAAATAAATTTATTTTATTGGGCATTACTAATTAGTGCCAACACCATTGGAGAAACTGCTGGAGATTTAATTTCACAAACGTTTCATTTGGGATATGGCGGTGGCACTGTTGCCTTATTGGTTTTGTTTCTAATGGCTTTGACAATTTCTATTTCTTCAAAAAGTCAGAAACCTGTTGTTTACTGGACAGTTATCACATTAGCAAGTACATTAGGAACTACCATTTCCGATTATCTATCAAGAGTTCTATCCGTAAATTATTTAGGCGTAACAGAAGAAACTGGATATATTTATGCAGCGTTGTTTTTGGTTTTTGCCTTAGCATTGACATTTGGGATTTGGAAATGGCATTCAAAAACTGACACCATAGAAAGTGGCTTAAGCCAGCGAACCGAATTTTTATATTGGATAGCTATTTTAACTTCAAGCACTTTGGGAACTGCGTTGGGAGATGTATTAGCACACGACACACCATTAGGTTTTGACGGTGGCACACTACTTTTATTAGGACTACTTGGAATTGTGGTGCTACTTGTGTTTTTTACAAAAATTTCGAGAGAGCTTTTATATTGGTTGGCTATCATTTTGACACACCCAATAGGCGCTACAATGGGCGATTATTTAACAAAACCTGAAGGAATGAATTTGGGGAATACTAAGGCAAGTTTAGTTTTAGCCGTAGTGTTTATTCTGGTAATTGTAACGGGTAAATTGACACTGAATAAAAAGCCGGAATAAAAAAGGAGAACGGTAGCGTTTTATTAAACTAGTTCTTAGTTATTTTTTTTGCTTTCGTAGATTGCCATCATGTCTTTGGATTTACCATTTTGACCGATTGCTTTCAAGGACTTAGCATATCTAAAATAGTATATGGCATCTAAATCAGTAGTAAGGTCAAATAATTGAGAATACCATTTGGCAGCTTTAACGAATTCATCTTTAAAGAAACGAGCATTGGCAACTAGCTTAAGCATTTCCACTGTTTTTTCTCCTCCACCATCCAAAACTCTTTCATCCATGCTGATGATATCAACAGTGATATAATCTTTGTTTATATCGGTAATCACAACATTTTTTTCTTCAAAAGCGACAGTCTCAAGTTTAGCTGGTTTTTCAGCAATAGGTGAAATAACCTCAATCACTTTTGGTTCTTCTACAAGAGCTGCATTGTCAGCAAGCGGTTTTGGTTCTGCTTTACTCATAGATCCAGCAACAGTCGCAACAGCTTTCGATTTAGCATATTTTGGAGTTACAATTCGAACATTGTTTGGTCCTAAGTTATTATTATTAATCATATTTAAACTTGGAACATCATAAGTAGTAACAGTACCGCCAAAACTCATGTTTATTCTTTCTTCTACATGATACGATACGACAGCAAGATCATTATTAGAATCAGAAATTAATTGTGCATTTCGAATTTTATCACTGGCAGAAATGCGCGAGTTACTTTGAGCCATACAGCTAAAAGAAAACGTAATTGCCATTACTATAATAAAGAGTCTAAAATTTTTCATACCTAATTAAATAAGATTGTTTCCAACTTTATTAACACATGTCAAAGGTAAATAATGTTCTCTTTTTTGATTTATTTTGTCTATAACTAACCCCGAAAAACGTTGAATTACAATTTTTGATAGTAAATTAACTTCGAAATACTAAATTTTCATCAAGACATTTATAGTTATTGAAAAGGGAAATCTCCATCAATTTGGAGATAAATAGTTGTAGAATTTTACTTTTTAAATACCAATTTAAAGTTCCTATCAATTTGATTTTGTAATGATTCCAAAGTCAAATTTTTATAATTGGCCGCCAAAGCATAAACTTCTTCAATGGTTTCTTCAACGGTATCGGTTTCTAAAAAGAACCTATCATTAGGAACCGCTTGGAAAACGGACTTCAATTCGGGGTTTCTCAATAGGTATTTTCCAAAAGACAAGTAGAAGCCGTTATCCAGTAATTGTTTTGCAAGCTGTGCATTCTTTGAAAACCCGTGAATAATCATAGGAACCGTAACATTCAACTCTTTTTTGATGGCTATGAGTTCATCAAAAGCAGCTACTAAATGCAATACTACAGGTTTGTTATGCTTTTCTGCCAAAGCAATTTGCTTTCTAAAAACGGTTGTCTGTATGTCGAGAGGAATTTCAATGCGTTTGTCCAATCCGCATTCGCCAAGCGCCAAACATTCGGGTAAAGAAAGTTTTTCGTCAATCAGTTGTAAATCACTTTCCAAACGAGCTGCCTCAATATACCAGGGATGAATACCAATGGAATAGGTTGGAATGGTAGCATCAAACTCCCATGGATATTGATTCACCAATTCTAAAACATTTGGGTTTCTAGTAAACTTATGTGTATGTAAATTGAAAAACTGCATGTGTAAAAATAGTTTAAAACTCTTATAGTTGCAAAGTTCTATAGCTTCAAAGTTTTTTACCTTTGTAAAAAATCAATAACAATCAATGCTCAAAACCGCTTTCCAAAGATATATCGACAATTTTCGTGGCTTCACGAGGGAAATTTGGATACTTGCTATTGTAACTTTTATCAATCGCGCTGGCGTAATGGTGGTACCTTTTTTATCCAAATACCTTAAGGAAGATTTGCAATTTTCCTATTCGGAAGTAGGTTGGATAATGGTAGCTTTTGGAGTGGGTTCGCTTATAGGTTCCTGGTTGGGTGGAAAATTATCCGACAAAATTGGGTTTTACAAAATCATGCTTTTCAGTTTGTTTGTGAGCGGTCTTATATTAATTGGACTCCAATATATAACTTCGTTTTTTGGTTTGTGCGCTGGTTTTTTTCTGCTAATGCTTGTCGCCGATATGTTCCGACCAGCCATGTTTGTTGCTATTAGCGCCTATGCCAAACCCGAAAATAGAACACGTGCGTTAACATTAGTTCGCTTGGCCATTAATCTTGGGTTTGCTGCTGGACCAGCTTTGGGTGGATTGGTAATTATGGGTATTGGTTATGGCGGACTTTTTTGGATTGATGGTTTGACATGTATTATATCCATCGTAACTTTTGGAATATTGGTCAAAGAAAAAAAGAAATTTGTAGATCCCAATATAGAAACTGTTACCGTTTCCGAAGTGAATTCGGTTTTTAAAGACAAACCTTTTTGGATATTTTTAATTACCTGTTTGATTTCGGGAGTTTTGTTTTTTCAATTGTTTACCACTATTCCACTCTATCACAAAGAGCAATTTAATTTGACAGAGTTTCAAACGGGATTACTCATAACACTCAACGGACTGATGGTTTTTTTCCTCGAAATGCCTATAGTAAGTTATATCGAACGTAAAAAAATAAACAAACTAAAAGTTTTTACAACCGGGATGATTGCCATGTCAATAAGTCTATTCTTGCTACTGATTAATTTTTGGTCTGGCGTTTTAGTTATCATGATGATTTTTATGACTTTTGGGGAAATTTTTGTATTTCCCTTTTCGAATACCTTTGCTATAAGTCGCGCTCCAAAAGGTCACGAAGGCCGATATATGGCGATCTTCACAATGAGTTATAGTATGGCTCATATTTTTAGTTCCAAAATTGGGATGGAACTCATTGGTCATTTTGGATACCAAACCAATTGGTTTTTTATGGGGATTTTGGGTATTGTTGGCATACTTCTAGGCTATTGGGTAATTGATTTGGTTAAAAAGGAAACTAAACCATTGAATACTTCAGCTAACTCTCCAGTTAGTTAATCCTATATAAAATAAGCTATTCCTTAAAATTTAGTTAAATAACTATAAAAATAGTTGTGTAACTAGAAATATAGTTGTTAATTTGTTTCAAAGTTTACAACTATGCAAAAACTCACCAACAAAGAAGAAGAAATCATGCAGATTTTATGGAAGCTAAAAAAAGCTTTTGTGAAAGAAGTCATGGCAGAAATCACTGAGGAACAACCCCATTACAATACCCTTTCCACTATTATTAGAAACTTGGAAGAGAAAGGATTTGTTTCACACAATGCGTTTGGAAACACACACCAATACTTCCCAATTGTAAAAATGGAAGACTACAGAAAGCGATTTATGAATACGGCTATAGATACGTATTTCAATAGTTCCTATAAAAATATGGTTTCCTTTTTTGCCGAAGAAGAAAAGATTTCGGCAGAGGAATTAAGAGAGATTTTGGCAATCATTGAAAAAAGACCATAGCTATGGAAACACTATTCATCTATCTTTTAAAGTCTAGCGGATTGATTGCGATGTTCTACTTATCCTATCATTTCTTGGTAAGAAAAGAAACTTTCTTCAATAGCAGTCGTTGGTTTTTAATAACAGGATTGTTCACTTCACTCCTATTGCCTTTGTTTTCGATAAAGAAAATCATCTATATAGAAAGACCTAAAATTTCGATGGAAGATTTGGTTGCTTATTCCAAAGCACCAGCTTCTACCGTAAAACAAATTTCCGCTGTTGAAGCATTTGATTGGATGCAATTTATTTGGGCTGGTTATATCCTAATTGCTTCGCTATTGATTATTAAAATTGTGCTGAATTTAATATCCCTTTATCGAATGCTTTACAAACAGCAAGTTACTAAAAAAGAGAACTTTACGCTTGTTGATATCAATGAGAATATAGCTCCTTTTTCCTTTTTCAAATACATCGTTTACAATTCCAATTTGTATTCCAATGAAGAGCTGCAAAGCATTTTATTACATGAAAAAATACACAGCCAAGAAAGACATTCTATGGATGTTTTAATTGCCAAATTGTTTTGCATTGCCTTCTGGTTTAACCCTTTTGTATGGTTGTACAAAAAAGCGATTACACAAAACCTAGAATACATTGCCGATCAAAAAGCTATTGTGCAATTGGAAGACAAGAAAGCCTATCAAAAGGCCTTATTAAAAGTAGTTTCTAATCAAAGTTGCTTATCTATCACTAATAATTTTTATCAATCATTAATCAAAAAACGAATCGTTATGTTAAACACAAATCAATCTCACAAAAAGAAATCATGGAAGTATGCACTGGTAATTCCAGCGTTAATTGGGTTTGTCCTTTTATTTCAAATAAAGACAATAGCCCAAGAAAAAGACCCTACAACATTCGCTAAAAAAAGTAGTCAAAGAGACGAAGTAAGAGTGGTTACCAGCAAAAATTCTACCGATGAAGAAATGAAGCATGATGCTGCTGTATTAAAAGAAAAATATGGTATCACCTTAAAATTTTCAAAAGTAAAAAGAAATTCAGCTGGCGAAATCACTGGAATCAAAGTCGAATTCAAGGATAAAAAAGGAAATAAAGGTGTATCGCAAGTGAATAGTGATAAACCTATTGATCCAATTCATTTCTATAAAAATGATGATGGTATTGGATTTGGAAAACCAAAAAACGTGAGAGTTTATGCTAGTGCAGGAAATGATGACAGAGCTATTGAAATGGCAATTGATGATAGTATCAATGTTGTTGGAAACTTTGATTTTGACTTTGAGGTACCCGAAGCTCCAGAAGCACCTGAGGTGCCAGAGGCTCCTGAAGCATATTCTTGGAATGATAATAATAATTCAAATATTGTCATCAAAAGAAGTGGCGATAAAAAACCAATGGTAATCGTCAATGGGAAAGTACTTTCAGACGATAAAGAAATTGAAGAAGCATTAGAAAAATATGATGCTAAAGGTGGATACAGTTATTCAGCATCTGCTGGCGATGAGGAACAAATCATTATTAATGGAATGGATATAGCAAAAATCAGAAAAGATGCTATGGAAAATGCGCAAATTCAAATTAAAAGAAGCATGCCCAAAATGAGAGTTCAAATGAAAAAAGATATGGAAAGAGCCAAAATTGATTTGCGAAGATCAAGCGAAGATTTGCAACGTTCCCGCCCGGAAATGGAACAGGCCAAAGCCGAAATGGAACAAGCTAAAGCAGCATTAGAGCAAGCCCGTGCCGAAATGGAACAAGCAAAAGCTGAATTAGAACAAGCAAAAGCCGAATTAAAAAAGAAAAAATAATCCAAACAGAAAGACCCTTCGATTGAAGGGTCTTTTTTATTTTTGTATAAATCAATCAGCTATGTATAAAATTTTAGCCAAACTAAACAAACTCATCCTGCCAAGTTTCACCAAACAGCAATTGGATTTAACTAAAGCCAAAAAATGGCAAATGGCGCTAATTGGCTGGCGCTATTTTGTCACAACCAGAGCATTAGACTAATACGTCATTGCAGCAAAAAGTTCATTATTGCCGAGCTTTTGTCTTCCGTTTAAAAAAGTAAGTTCCATTAAAAAATTGACTTGAACAATTTCACCACCAAGTCGCTCCACCAATTCGCAAACCGCTTTTGCAGTTCCTCCTGTAGCCAAAACATCATCATGAATTAATATTCTATCTCCTTTTTGAATAGCATCAATATGAATTTCGAGTGTGTCTGTGCCATATTCTAAATCATAAGTCGCAGAAATCGTTTCAAAAGGGAGTTTTTTAGGTTTACGCACCGGAATAAATCCAGCGTTCAAACTTTCCGCCAATAAAATCCCGAAGAAAAAACCACGGCTCTCCACTCCTATTACTTTGTCAATTTTTTTGTCTTTCAATTCAGAAAGTAAAATTTCCAAACATTCAATTCTGGCTGTAGGGTTTAATAATAAAGGTGTGATGTCTTTGAACATAATCCCTTCCTTCGGAAAATCTTGTACATCGCGAATATATTTTTTTAATGACATTTTTTTTGTTTTAAATTAAAATTGGTTTGCAAGTTATGCAAATATAACTATATTTGCACCCACAAAAAAGGCCTCGTGGCGCAACTGAATAGCGCACTTGATTACGGCTCAAGAGGTTACTGGTTTGAATCCAGTCGAGGTCACTTAAGAATGAAAAGCTCTGATGAAAATCAGAGCTTTTTTGTTTCAAAAATTGCTGTTGAGCTTGCTCATAAAAGTAATTTTTGAAACAAAAAAGTTTTTCAATCTTTGATTGAAAAGACTTTTCATTTCCACTACGGAGCTTCACTGGATGTTGCGAAGCAAAATCCAGCAACCAAAATTCACCTGTGAATTTTGCTATCTAACAGAGCTTTCAATTTCTATACCCTTCCGCTTAACCAAATCCCAATTTTTTATTTAGTTTTACCTCCTTAAAAAAATAACCATGAATCCCGATTACATCCTCGACAAAGAATTTAAAAACGTTACTTTTGAAGAGAACGACATCAAATACAAAGATTTTGAAAACTGTACTTTTATAAATTGCGATTTTAGAAGTTGTCTTTTCCAAACAGTATCTTTCATTGATAGCAATTTCTTTGATTGCAATTTTCAAAATACCAAAATCAATTATGTTTCTTTACGTGATGTGTTGTTCACTAAATGCAATTTCACCAGCGTTAATTTTGCCATGACGGATCAAGTGATATTTGACTTCGGATTTAAAGACTGTTTGCTGGATTACGCCCAGTTTTATGCTCTGAAACTAAAGAAAATGCAATTTGTCAACTGCAGTATGATTGCAGTAGATTTCATGGGATGTGATTTAACCGAAGTTTTATTTGACAATTGCAACCTGAGAAGAGCTGTTTTCATTGACACAATCGCCAATAAAGCCGATTTTTATACGAGCTATGATTATTCCATAGACCCTGATAAAAACAAATTGAAGAAAGCTGTTTTTGCCATGGAAGGCTTAAAAGGATTATTGGAAAAATATGATTTAGTAATTAAACAGTAATCCATAAAAAAACCTCCAAAAGTAAACTCTTGAAGGTTTTATATTTTAATTCATTGGCAACTTAAAAAACGAAAATTGCTCTTTCTCCCATCATTTCATTTACTTCATCAGCAACTTCTTTAATGATAGCTTCATTGGTGTGATTCATCAACACTCTGTCAATCATATCTACAATCGTTTCCATATCATCTTCCAACAAGCCACGCGTAGTAATAGCTGGAGTTCCGATACGAATTCCCGAAGTTATAAACGGTGATTTATCATCAAAAGGTACCATGTTTTTATTTACGGTAATCTCAGCTTTTACCAAGGCATTTTCCGCTTCTTTACCCGTAATATTTTTGTTTCTCAAATCAATCAACATCATGTGATTGTCTGTTCCGCCTGAAATCAGATTATAGTCTCTTTTCATAAAGGCTGCCGCCATAGCTTTCGCATTTTTTTGAACTTGCATTGAATAATGGAAAAACTCATCGGTTAATGCTTCTCCAAAGGCAACGGCTTTTGCAGCTATAATGTGCATCAATGGACCCCCTTGATTTCCTGGAAAAACAGATAAATCCAAAAGAGATGACATCATTCTAATTTCTCCTTTTGGTGTAGTTAATCCCCATGGGTTTTCAAAATCTTTCCCCATCATTATCAATCCACCTCTTGGGCCACGTAATGTTTTGTGTGTGGTTGTTGTAACAATATGGCAATGCGGAATTGGATCATTCATTAATCCTTTGGCAATTAAACCCGCAGGATGTGAAATATCTCCAAATAAAAGTGCTCCTACCGAATCGGCAATTTTTCTGAATCTTTCAAAATCCATATCACGACAATAGGCCGAAGCACCCGCAATAATCATTTTTGGCTTTTCGCGAGTCGCAATTTCCTGAATTTTATCATAATCAAAACGCCCTGTTTCTTTTTCAACACCATAAAAAACAGGTGTATATAATTTCCCAGAAAAGTTTACTGGAGAACCATGTGTTAAATGGCCGCCATGTGATAAATCAAATCCCAGAATTTTATCGCCAGGTTTTAAACAAGCTGCATAGACTGCTGTGTTGGCTTGTGAACCTGAATGGGGTTGCACGTTAGCATATTCGGCACCAAACAAAGCTTTGGCTCTATCAATGGCAATTTGTTCCACTACATCCACCACTTCACAACCACCATAATATCTTTTACCAGGATAGCCTTCTGCATATTTATTGGTTAAAACAGAACCTGCTGCTTCCATCACTTCATCACTTACAAAGTTCTCTGAGGCAATAAGTTCAATTCCGTGTATTTGTCTGTCTTGTTCTTCAAGAATAAGGTCAAAAATTTGTTCGTCGCGTTGCATTTGAATTTTTTTCGTTAAATTGAGTTCAAAATTACAAAAATGGTTTGTTTAATTCGTAGGAAATAATATATTTGATAACGAATTTTTTCAACAAATAAAACAACACTGATGCCCGTAAAGTCCAATAATCCAGCACGAAAATCATGGCTAACTGTTAATAACAATAGCGATTTTCCCATTCAAAATATTCCTTTTGGTGTTTTTCTAACCAAAGACGATGTCATTACCATTGGCACTCGAATTGGCGATTATGCTATAGATTTAGGCGCTTTACAGCAACTTAATTATTTTGAAGGAATTGAATTGACGGACGATATGTTCATGCAAGACACCTTAAATGATTTTATATCAGATGGAAAAAAGACATGGCGTTTAGTTCGTAATCGCATTGGAGATATTTTTGATAGTAACAATCCCCTATTGAGAGATAATGCCGAACATTGTGAGATTATCATATTCAAAATGGAGGAAGTTGAAATGCAGCTTCCTGTTTTGATTGGTGATTATACTGATTTTTATTCAAGTAAAGAACACGCTACCAATGTTGGTAAGATGTTTCGTGATCCCGAAAATGCTTTGTTGCCCAACTGGCTTCACATTCCTGTAGGTTATCACGGGAGAAGTTCTTCTATTGTACCTTCTGGAATTCCAGTACACCGACCAATGGGACAAACGTTACCGATTGGTGAAACCACACCAGTATTTGGACCTTCACGCTCTATAGATTTTGAATTGGAAACAGCTTTTATAACTACCGATGCCAATATAATGGGAGAAAACATTCCTATCAATGAAGCCGAAGATTATATTTTTGGTATGGTAATGCTTAATGATTGGAGTGCTAGAGATATTCAAAAATGGGAATACGTACCACTTGGACCGTTCTTAGCTAAGAACTTTGCTTCCTCAATATCTCCTTGGATAGTAACTATGGATGCCTTAGAACCTTTTAGAACCAAAGGCCCAAAACAAGAACCAACGCCACTTCCCTATTTGCAACAAAAAGGAAAAAATGCTTTCGACATCAATTTAGAAGTATTTATAGAACCCGAAAATGGCGAAGCTACTTTAATTTCAAAATCGAATTTTAAATATATGTATTGGTCAATGGCGCAACAATTGACGCATCATACTTCCAATGGCTGTAGAATAAATTCGGGTGATATGATGGGTTCTGGAACCATTTCTGGACCAACACCTGATAGTTTTGGTTCTATGCTTGAATTAACTTGGGGTGGAAAAAATCCAATAAAATTAAAAGATGGTACGGAACGTAAATTCATCAATGATAACGACACCGTTATAATGAAAGGATATTGTCAAAACAGCAGTGTACGCATTGGTTTTGGAGAAGTATCTAGTAAATTATTACCACCATTTGTTAGAAAATAATACTGAACTAAATTCAGCATAAATGAAAAAAATTGTTTTCCTTTTTGGTTTAATGCTAATGAGCAATTTCATTTTTGCACAAAAACCTTGTGATAAAGATCCTATTTATAGTCAATTTGATTATTGGGTTGGCGAATGGAACGTCTATGATTTAAAAGGAAACGTAGCAGGAACAAGCAAAATCTCTAAAATCTTGGACAATTGTGTAGTACTTGAAGAATGGACATCAGCTGGAGCACAACAAGGGCTTACTTTTTCAGGGAAAAGTTTCAATTCCTATAATGCAGCTACAAAACAATGGCAACAAAACTGGGTTGATAATACTGGAGGAAGCAATGAATATCTAACAGGTTACTTTGAAAACGATGCCATGCATTTTGTGAGTCGTCCTTTTAATAATGGGAAAAACGTAACCAGTATTCGGAAAATTACCTTTTTTAAATTAAAAGAAAACAAAGTGCGCCAACTAGGTGAAATCTCTTCCGATGACGGAAAGACATGGAGCACTGAATACGATTTAGAATACCGACCAAAACAATAATAACTTTAAAAGCCCAACATGAAAAAAATTACATTTCTCCTATCCTTATTTATTATTATTACTTCTTGCGGAGTTAAACAAACTCGAGAATTACTAACCTCTGGCGATTATGATGCTGCTATTAAAAATTCAATTGATGGATTACAAGGAAATAAAAATGCCAAAGGAAAACAAGATTATGTGTACATGCTCGAAGAAGCTTTTGCCAAAGCTAAACAGCGTGATTTAGCTGATATTAATAATTGGTTTAAAGATACCAATCCAAAAAATCTGGAGAAAATATATGATACTTATGTTCAGTTGAATTACCGTCAGGAATCCATTAAGCCATTACTTCCGTTGAAATTGTTGAAAGAAAATAGAAATGCCACTTTTCCATTTGATGATTATTCAGATCAAATTGTGAGTAGCAAAGCATCGCTATCAAAATACTTATACGACAATTCTAAAGCACTTTTGGTAACCAAAGATAAAATGACTATCCGCAGAGCTTATGATGATTTAATGTATTTGGAAAATTTAAATCCAGGCTTTAAAGACGTGGATAAACTAATTGAAGAAGCAAAACAAAAAGGAACCGATTATGTTATGGTTACTACAAAAAATGAAACCAATATGGTTATTCCTGTGCGTTTGCAAAATGACTTATTGGATTTTAGCACCTATGGATTAAATGACAAATGGACGGTTTATCACAGTAATAAACTAAAAGGAATTGACTATGATTATGGTTTGGTGGTTAACTTCCGTCAAATCACTATTTCTCCAGAGCAAGTAAAAGAAAAGCAGTTTGAAAAAGAAAAGCAAATCAAAGATGGTGTGAAAAACCTTTTAGATTCGAATGGTAATGTCGTTAAGGATAGTTTGGGCAAACCAATCAAAGTGGACAATATGAAAACTATCAAAATAAGTATCTATGAATTTTCAGAATTAAAAACCTCTCAAGTCACTGCCAAAGTGGATTATATCGATTTTAAATCGAATCAATTATTACAAACATTTCCAGTAACAAGTGAGTTCGTTTTCAATTATGTGTATGCCACTTATAAAGGTGATAAAAGAGCTTGCGAGCAAGATTACTATTCCAATTTTGATAGAAAAGCAGTCCCTTTTCCAAGCAACGAACAAATGGTTTACGATACTGGCGAAGATTTAAAAGCCAAGTTAAAAGACATTATTGTCAAAAACCGATTTAGAAAATAACCGAAAAATCCGAAGTACTGCTTCGGATTTTTTTATGTAAACTTTTTCAAATCAGCTGCGTCTATACTTTCATGTGAAGTATGATAAATTGCAACGCCATCTTTAATGACAATAAGTTGTGGCGATTGATGCTGTACGCCAAACTGGGACGCAATTTCGTTGGAGATATCTCTATGTTCCAATAAATCTAAAAAGTACGGCGTGATATTTTCTTCAAGGGAAAAAGAGTTTTCAAATTGTTTTAAAACCATTCGGCTGATGCCACAACGCGTGCTGTGTTTAAAAACCAACACAGGTTTCTCAAAAGATTGCTTCACAACTTCCTTCAATTGTTCCTTTGTTTCCAATGAAATCCAATTCACTTTTGAAACCGAACTCGCTTCACTATCTCCAAATAGTTTATTTAAAAAACTCATAATTGTCTGGTTTTAAGACTTTTTGTCTTGCTAACATGATAACAATCATGATAATCCCGACATTTTGTCTTTAATTTTACATTGGAACATATCTTGACCAATGGTTTGCAAAGTTAATAAATCACAACTATAAAACGATACAACTATGAATATCAACAAATTTACAATCAAATCGCAAGAAGCCATTCAACAAGCGCAACAATTGGCGCAAAGTTTTGGGCATCAGCAAATAGAAAACGAACATGTTTTCAAAGCTATTTTTGAAGTCGATGAAAATGTGGCGCCTTTCATTTTGAAAAAACTCAATGTAAATGTGCCTTTGTTTGAACAAATACTCGACAGTACGCTACAAAGTTTTCCAAAAGTTTCAGGAGGAGACATTATGCTTTCCAGAACCGCCAACACCATGCTTAACGAAGCCGAAATCATCGCCAAAAAAATGACCGATGAATACGTTTCAATTGAACATTTAATCCTAGCTATTTTTGCTTCCAAAAGTAAAGTGTCCCAAATTTTAAAAGACCAAGGCATTACCGAAAAGGCATTAAAAGCTGCTATTGATGAACTTCGAAAAGGCGAACGCGTGACTTCGGCTTCTGCTGAAGAAACGTATAATTCGCTAAACAAATACGCAAGAAACCTCAATGAATTAGCCAGAACCGGTAAACTAGATCCCGTAATTGGTCGCGATGAGGAAATTCGTCGTGTATTACAAATTCTTACGAGAAGAACCAAAAACAACCCAATGTTAGTGGGTGAACCTGGTGTTGGTAAAACTGCCATTGCCGAAGGTTTGGCGCACCGAATTGTAGATGGCGATGTACCCGATAATCTGAAAGACAAAATCGTTTTCTCTTTGGATATGGGTGCCTTAATTGCAGGTGCCAAATACAAAGGTGAATTTGAAGAACGACTAAAAGCCGTGGTAAAAGAAGTTACTTCTGCCGAAGGCGATATCGTTCTTTTCATTGACGAAATCCATACATTGGTTGGAGCTGGTGGTGGCGAAGGTGCTATGGATGCGGCTAATATTTTGAAACCTGCTTTGGCTCGAGGTGAATTGCGCGCTATTGGAGCAACCACTTTGGACGAATACCAAAAATATTTCGAGAAAGACAAAGCATTAGAACGTCGTTTTCAAAAGATTATGATTGACGAACCCGATACCGAAAGTGCTATTTCTATTCTCCGTGGAATCAAGGAAAAATATGAAACGCATCATAAAGTACAAATAAAAGATGAGGCGATTATTGCCGCTGTAGAATTGTCACAACGCTATATCACCAACCGTTTTCTTCCGGATAAAGCCATTGATTTAATGGACGAAGCGGCATCCAAACTGCGCATGGAAATCAACTCCAAACCCGAAGAATTGGACGTTTTGGATAGAAAAATTATGCAATTAGAAATTGAAATTGAAGCTATCAAACGTGAGAATGATGTTGCCAAAATGAAAGGACTAGGCATGGAATTAGCGAATTTGAAAGAAGAAAGAAATGAAATTTACGCCAAATGGAAATCGGAGAAAGATGTGGTGGATAACATCCAAGTAGTAAAAACTGAAATTGAAGATTTTAAATACGAAGCCGAACGTGCTGAACGCGATGGTGATTATGGAAAAGTAGCAGAAATCCGTTACGGAAAAATCAAAGAAGCGCAAGAAAGATTGGACGCTTTGCAAAAACAATTAATCGAAAACCAATCGGGAACTTCCTTAATAAAAGAAGTAGTTACTCGAGAAGACATTGCTGAAGTCGTTGCCAAATGGACCGGAATTCCTGTGATGAAAATGTTGCAAGGCGAACGTGAAAAGCTTTTAAAATTGGAAGACGAATTACACAAACGTGTCGTTGGACAAGAAGAAGCTATTGAAGCGGTAAGCGATGCCGTTCGTAGAAGTCGAGCTGGATTACAGGATATGAAAAAACCTGTAGGAACCTTTCTTTTTCTAGGAACAACTGGAGTTGGGAAAACCGAATTAGCAAAAGCGCTAGCCGAATATCTCTTTGATGATGAAAACGCTATGACGCGTATTGATATGAGTGAATATCAGGAACGTCATAGCGTGAGCCGTTTGGTAGGTGCACCTCCAGGATATGTAGGTTACGATGAAGGCGGCCAATTGACTGAAGCCGTGCGAAGAAAACCTTATTCAGTTATCTTATTGGATGAGATTGAAAAAGCACATCCTGATACTTTTAATATCTTATTACAAGTCTTGGACGAAGGCCGATTGACCGACAACAAAGGTCGTCTTGCCGATTTCAAAAATACCATTATCATCATGACTTCCAATATGGGAAGTACTATTATACAAGAGAAGTTCGAGAATTTAAAAGGCGGAATTGAAGCCGCTACCGAAGCTGCCAAAATGGAAGTTTTAGGTTTATTAAAACAAACCGTGCGCCCTGAATTCATTAACCGTATTGACGAAATTGTGATGTTCACGCCGTTGACCAACGCCAATATCAAACAAATCGTTGGCCTGCAATTGCAAAGTGTGACCAAGATGTTAGCGCAACAAGGCATTACAATGGACGCCACACCGGAAGCTATTGACTATCTTTCAGAAAAAGGGTATGATCCTCAATTTGGTGCTCGACCTGTAAAACGCGTCATCCAACGTGAAGTGTTAAACCAATTGTCAAAAGAAATCCTGGCTGGTAAAATTGCAACTGATAGCGTTATTTTATTAGACAGCTTTGATAAACAATTGGTGTTTAGAAATCAGAGTGAATTGGTGAGTTAAAATAGATTTTTGGATTATTAGATTTTAGATTATTAGATTGTTAGATTTAATATCACTTACATTAAATTGGTCTATCCTCTATATTCTATTTTCTATACTTCTCAATCTCCTTCTTAAACCATGCCGCTTCGTGTTCCAGTAGGGCTTGTTGCCGTTGCAATTGCATTAAATGGGGTAACCCATTTTTAGCCAGAATGCGCTTCGCTTTGCTTTCCAATAGGTTGAGGAGCAACGGAGGATAGTCTGTTGCTGTATCTTGGTGGTTTCTTAAAAAGTCAACCAATTGCAATATTGCAACTTGAGTGGCGTATTTTTGCTCGGTATTGTCTAGTTTTCTGGCAATGAGCTGCTTTTGGTGGTGGCATTCTTTGAGTTGCTTCTCTAGCTCTTTGATTACTAAGGCCTCTTGTTGCACCACTTGCGTTATTTTTTTGGAGATAGGGTCTGCCGGGGAATAGAGGTGTTGCAGTAGGACATTCAGTTGTGCCGAAGTGCCCATAGGCAATTCCCGTAGGCACGATTCGTACATGGAATATTGCGCTCGGTTTATTTTTAACATCGAGGCCATCTCCTGCTGCGTAAGACCTAATGCGTGTCTAACCATTTTTCTGCTGTTCATGATTTATCATTTTTGTTTCAACTTTTTGTGTTTCAACTTATTTTGAAACAATAAAAGTTGAAACATTTTTTGGTTATCAAAATAAATGCCAAATACTTGCGAGCGCAGCGCTGCAAACTCATTCCCTCCTCTTACTAAAAATCCCCAATGATGAAAACTGTTGGGGATTTTTTATTTACCTTCGTTTTCAGTTTTGAATCCCAATTTATGAAAACGTTTTTCCAAAAAATCAAACAGCAAACCTCATTACTTACGATAGGGATTTCCCTTGCGGTATTGCTGCTTTTACTCCGTTATTTGGAATACAAATTACTCATCGTTTCCCACCAATTTGAAATTTATGTCGGTTGTATCGCAGTTGGCTTTACTGCCTTGGGCATTTGGCTGGCACAAAAAATAACCAAGCCCAAAACAAAAACTATTATCGTTGAAAAGGAAGTATATATTCCCAATCCGGAAAACTTTATCCGCAATGAAAAGGAACTAACAGAACGTAAAATAAGTAAACGCGAACTCGAAGTACTGGAACTTATCTCGTTAGGAATGAGTAATCAGGAAATTGCAACACAGTTATTTGTTTCCCTAAACACAGTCAAAACCCACACCTCCAATCTCTTTGAAAAACTGGAAGTAAAACGAAGAACACAAGCCATTGAAACTGCCAAAAAGCTGCAACTCATTGCTTAGTACTTTGGTAGGATTTTAATTAAAATCACTCAAAAGTATGAGCAAAAAAAACAAATTTATCCTAACATTTGCTGCTCAATTTAAAACCAACTAACATGAAAAAAACAATCATTACCTACGGACTCATTTCAGGATTAATCATCATGGCATTCATGATAACCTCTACCTATTTGTTTTATAAAAATCCCGATATGGGATTCAGTGAAATAGTTGGGTTTACAGGTATGTTTATCGCTTTTATTTTTGTCTTTGTCGGCATTAAAAATTATCGTGACAAAGAAAACGCAGGTAACATTACTTTCCTGACGGCTTTTAAAATTGGAGTATTGATTGCACTGATTTCTTCCTGTATTTATACTATGGTTTGGATGGTGGAATTCCATTTCTTCCTTCCCGACTTCATGGAGAAATACGCCGCCACCGCCATAGCAAAAATCAAAGCTAGTGGTGCCAGTGCCACCGAAATGAAAGCCCAAATCGCCTATATGGAATCGATGAAGGAAAGCTATAAAAACCCATTGTTTATGATTGCCATTACCTTAATGGAAGTTTTCCCTATTGGCCTTTTTGTTGCTTTAATAAGTGCTTTAATTCTTAAAAGAAGCAAAGTGGCAAATTAATTAACAAGTTGTTTGTTGCACTATTTGCGAATAATACTAACTTGCAGAGTGAAAAAACATTATAAAATGAAGCAAATCTTAATCCTACTCTATTGTCTCTATAGTGGCTTAGCGTTTTCCCAGGAAATAGAAATCCTTGAAAAAGGCGACACACTCCAAAAACCCAAGTACGTACAATTCATTTACCTGAGTGAGAAGACGCCTCTTGACTCCATTACATTTGTAGCTAAGATAAAAGCCACCGGGAGTTTGCATAATGTGAGTAATTTGTTTTTATTTATAAATGCCGAAGCTCAAAAGCTAGGTGCTAATTCCTTTAAGTTTGAAAGCTTTAAAACGTTGGATTCCCAAAACGGCGAATTGATTTTGTCTACTTATTATTGCAATGGTGAAGATGATTTTTTTGATAAAAATTTCGAGAACTTACCCAAAAACAAAATCTACATTTTTGGGAGTCAGGATATGCTAGCAACTAAAACCCAAAGCTACAAGATAAATGGTGAAAAGCACGAAATTGAATCCGGGAAATTTGCCCAATTTGATATCAAACCTGATGAAGAAGTCAAGATAAACAAAGGCGGTTTTACAGGTATGACCTTATGGGTAAAACGAAAACCGGAAGGCTATAGTTCGTTTCTGAATTTCTCCGGTATTGGTTTGAATGGTACAAGCTATAATGCTTATAGTGGAGGCGTTGGTGTTTCTATCAATACGGGGACTATCAATAAAATTGAACCTAATTTAGCCTTAGCTTTACTAAAAATTTATAGCGAACAGAAGTAAAAAAATCATCATGACTACAAACGAAATTCTGGAAGAACTGAAATCCTATGCTAACGATTCGATAAAAAAAACGTTGATGAAGCATGGTGCCAAAGAACCTTTTTATGGTGTTAAAGTTGAGCACTTAAAAATTATTCAGAAGAAAATTAAGAAGGATTATGCCATATCCTTGGAGTTATATGATACTGGGATTTCGGATGCCATGTACCTTGCGGGCTTAATTGCCGATGATAAGAAAATGACGAAAGCCGATTTAAATCATTGGGTGCAAAACGCCTATTGGTATATGATTAGCGAATACACCGTTCCTTGGGTAGCTGCCGAAAGTAACTATGGATTGGAACTTTCTTTGGAATGGATGCAATCGGATAAAGAGCTAATCGCTTCATCTGGTTGGTCAACCTACTCTAATTTATTAGCCTTGACTCCTGATGAAAACTTAAATAAGGAAGAAATAAAATCTCTGTTAGAAAAAGTAGAAAAAGAAATTCATCAAGCTCAAAATCGTGTGAAGCAAACTATGAATGGTTTTGTGATTTCGGTTGGTGCTTATGTGCCTGAATATACTGAATTAGCTATAGCCACCGGAAACCGAATTGGCGCCGTTACAGTTGACATGGGAGGAACAGCTTGCAAAACACCTTTCTCACCGGAATATATTGATAAGATTAAAAAACGAGGATCAATCGGCAAGAAAAAGAAAACAGTGAAATGCTAATCACTCCACAAAACTTTCTTCCTTAAATCCAATCAAATACAATTTGTCTTTGGCTCGCGTTACTGCCGTGTACAACCAACGAATATAATCCACATCAATGCCATTGGGCAAATAAGGTTGCTCTATAAAAACCGTATTCCATTGCCCGCCTTGCGATTTATGACAAGTAATGGCATAGGAGAATTTTACCTGCAGCGCATTGAAATACTCATTTTCCTTTACCTTTTGTAGCTTGCGATATTGAGCGCGTTCGTCTTCATAATCTTGTAATACTTCCTGATACAAACGGTTGGATTCTTCATAAGTTAGCGATGGCGATTCACTGGTAATCGTATTTAAGAGTAGCATCGTTTCAAACGGTTTCTGATTCGGATAATCCACCATTCGTATTTTTACGCTGGCAAAATGAAATCCGTATAATTCCTTGAATTTAAATATTTCCAGCACTTCTATAATATCGCCATTGGCAATAAAAGTGGCTTCATCAGTTTCTTTTAACCAAAAATAATTGTTCTTCACCACCATCAAAAAATCACCAACCGAAAGGTCATTTTCCTTATCCAAAATCTTGGAACGAATTTGCTGATTGTATTGATTGGCTCTTTTATTGGAACGCACAATAAAGCAAGTATCTTCAATACTGTAATTGCTGTAAGCTCCTTGAATAGCGTCTTGAATATCATAACCATCCGTTAGCCGGACAATATCTTTGAACCCTTTTAAATTAAATTGGAAATCATCAATAAAATGACTTTTCAAAATCTCCCGAAGTTCCGTAGCATTATACAAAATCCCTGAATGTTCTTCCTGCCGCATCACTTCATCCAACTCAATCGAAAAAACTTCCTTATTATAATTCATTGTCAAAGCATCGCAGTTCAAGGCTGGAGAAACATCCAATTGTACGGGTGGCAATTGTGCCGTATCACCCAATAGAATCATCTTGCAATTTTCTCCGCCATACACATAGGAAATCAAATCATCAAGCAACGAACCGTTTTCATACAGTTTCGATTCGGTATTGACATCCGAAATCATAGAGGATTCATCCACAATGAAAATCGTATTTTTATGTTTGTTGGGTTGCAAAGTAAAAGCAACGCCACCTCCACTTTGCTTCTTTGGAAAGTAGATTTTCTTATGAATTGTGTGTGCTGGTTTATTGGAATAATTGGCAATGACTTTGGCGGCGCGACCCGTTGGCGCTAATAAAACATATTTTTTATTTATCGAAATCAGATTGTTTACGATAGTAGAAATCACGGTGGTTTTTCCCGTTCCTGCGTAACCTTTTAATACAAAAATTTCGTTGCTATCCGAATTCGTTAGAAAGTCAGCGATTTTTTGAAAAAAAATATCCTGCTTTACGGTCGGCTGAAACGGAAACTGTTTTTGTAAAAGACTGTAAAACTGGCTGGAAGTCATTAATTTTTGGAATTAAAATGGAAAGTTAGAATTCTGTGTTACATTTATAGCACTAACATAAAACTTTAAGCAAAGTAAGTAAAATTGAATCAATTAGGTAGGAATTTTGAGTGTATTAAATGTTAAACTTTCTTGCTAAATGGTTAAAAATCGTAACTTTGTTAACTAAAAATTGTTGATAAATTTTTCCAAAATGTGTTGTGTATAAATTGTTTTTGTTTATAAAACACCTTAAATATCTATTTATAATCATTATAAATAAATTATTTTGGTACAAAAAAAATTTATATAGTTGCTAAAATTTAAATTAAAATCAACAATTTAGCATTTTTATTGAATTATTTTCAAAATCAGTCTAGATGGTCATTCATGTTTATTGCGAATAATTCAAAGATGATGTTGCGCGCGTGGAATATTGTTTATATTTGTAGTGTTGCTTGATTGTATGTCATACAACGAGAAAATGTACGTCAAATCTTTAAATAAAAAAACCACCTGCTGTAACAGGTGGAGAAAAAACTTTAAACGTCCTTCGGATAAAAGTTTATTTTTTGACTACAGGATTATAAATTTCTATTTACCCTTTTTACAGTGTCTGCATTTCATGCAGAATGGTTTGGATAAATGTACTATTTTACCTGACCTCCAATGTCTGAAGGATTTAAAGCAAATTAGCTCCATTGTTAATTTAAATTAACGTTTAATTGGCAAGAACTCACGCTTGCCTCGGCATCGAGAGTGCAATAAATTGCAACATTTTAAATTTGGCTTGTAGTTTTTGAGAGGAACTAACAGGATCACAAAGAACGAACAGCAAATATACTAAATTTTAAGTTAGTGTGTTTGCTTTTTTTTATTGAATTTTTAACAATTTTTTATTTCCAACTATTTCTAGATTGCAATTTGGGTAAAGCTTATTGTGACATTAAAATATTAATATATTTATACTGAATATATAGTTCAGTATAAATTTGTAAGTTTGCTTCCTCCTAAATAGGAATTTAGTATGTGGCAAAACACCAGCGTTATCGATAAAATGTATCAGAAGCTAGCAATTCAGGTTTCCCTGAATGGTTTGTCTTTTGCTTGTTTTGATACGCTGACCAACAAGCCAACGGCGCTGCAGAACATTCCAATTGAAAGTTTTCACAAGAATATGAAGATTGAGGATTTGTTTGCCGAGTCTTTTAAAAACTATCCTGAATTACAAGCTGGTTATGACGAAATTGTAATTCTTCACAATAACAACCTTTCCACCTTTGTGCCAACGGCTTTATTTGACGAGGAGTATTTGGGAAGTTATTTGCAATTCAATACCAAGGTTTTTGAAACCGATTTCTTCACTTTTGATGCTCTAGATAAATATGAAATGAACAACGTTTACATTCCTTATGTGAATATGAACAATTATTTCATTGATCAATTTGGTACTTTCGATTACAAACATGCCAATACTATTTTGGTAAACAAATTGCTAGACCTTTCCAAAAACAATGAAGAACGCAAAATGTTTGTGCATGTATGCGAAGGACATTTTGAAATTGTAGTGATACAAAACCAAAAACTGCAACTCTTCAATTCCTTTGATTATAAAACACCCGAAGATTTTATTTACTACATTTTATTTACGGCAGAGCAACTGCAGTTAAATCCGGAGTATTTTAAATTAGAAGTTTTGGGTGCCATTAATGAAGACGATGAATATTACAAGATTGCCTATAAATATGTACGCAATATTTCATTATTTGATGTAACTGACATTCGAAACAGCTACACCGAAGCAGAAAATCGCCAACACTTCATCTTATTGAATTCATGAGAATTATCTCTGGCAAATACAAAGGCCGACGCATTAGTCCACCCAAAAACCTTCCTGTTCGTCCCACAACCGATATGAGTAAGGAAGCCTTGTTCAACGTTTTGAACAATCATTTTAATTTCTCAGAATTAAAGGTTTTAGAACTTTTTGCAGGAACGGGAAGTATCAGTTATGAATTTGCATCTCGCGGCTGTACTCCTATTATATGTGTTGATGGCGACCAAGGTTGTGTTGGATTCATCAAAAAAACTGCAGCCGAATTTGAATTTGATATCACTGCCATAAAAAGCGATGTTTTCAAATTTATGGAAAAACACAAAGGTACTTATGATATTATTTTTGCCGATCCTCCTTATGGTTTGAGTCAAGCCATTTTTGAAAAATTAATTACCGAAATCTTCAAAAACGAATTGCTGGACGAAGAAGGAATGCTGGTTGTTGAACATTCCAAATACACCAAACTGGAACACATGGAACATCTTTCGTTTCAAAAAAGTTATGGTGGTTCTATCTTTTCTTTTTTTGAATTGTAGAGACGTAGCATGCTACGTCTCTACAATTTTAAAAAAAAGCAGACCTATAAGCCGGATTCTGTATCCCGATAAATCGGAACCCTTATCATTTATCTAGATCTCACATTACTGAGAGACTCGAGCTTTCTACCCTTCGACAACGGACGAGTAATCCTTAAATGCCGATATACTTGAAATTTCACCGCATAGAGTTTACCTGGTTTCACTACAGCTTAACCTGTACATACTTTCTGTTGCACTTGTCCTGAATTAATTTCTTAACCCGACGGATGTTATCCGCTATGCTACTCTTTGGTGTCCGGACTTTCCTCCCCGACGAGTCGGGACGATAAGGCGGTCTGCGTTGCAAAAGTAAACAATTACGAGGTACGATTTACGTAGTGCCAAGTTAGATTTGGGATTTGGAATTATATTTTTTACCTTTAAACAAATAACCGAATAACCCAATTAACAAATCTACAGTCATGAAAAATCGATATCACTATGCTTCTGTTCTAAAAGCTTTGGAAGAACTCAAAGCCATGGATTTTATTGTTGATTTTAATCTGCAAGAAGAAACCATCATGAACAATCCTGCCAATTATCAAATTCTGCATATCTATCGTTATGAAGGCGAATCCAATCCCGATGATGAAGCGATTGTCTATGGCATAAAATCCAATACGGGAGAAAAAGGTGTTTTTGTGGCTGGCTTTTCGCCAAATTCTGAAAGTGAAGCCGCTCAGGTTTTGTTCGAATTAAGCATCAAAGGAAATAAACATTAGATTCACAAATTGTGGAAAAGTTTTCTCCAAATAACCACATTACCAAATAACCAAATCAACTATTATTCTATATTTGTAATCCAATAAAAAAACATGGAGCAATTTGTAGTATCGGCACGAAAATATCGTCCACAAACATTTAAAGATGTTGTGGGACAACAAGCCATTACCAATACATTATTGAATGCCATAGAAAACAATCACTTGGCTTCTGCCCTATTATTCACAGGTCCTAGAGGTGTTGGAAAAACTACCTGCGCTCGTATTTTGGCTCGTAAAATTAACCAACCAGGTTATGACGATCCCAATGAAGATTTTGCTTTCAATGTTTTTGAATTGGATGCTGCTTCTAACAATTCGGTTGACGATATTCGAAGTCTGATTGACCAAGTTAGAATTCCACCACAAACTGGAAAATTCAAAGTCTATATTATTGACGAGGTGCACATGTTGTCTTCAGCAGCTTTTAATGCTTTTTTGAAAACATTAGAAGAACCGCCAAAGCACGCCATTTTTATTTTGGCTACGACCGAAAAGCACAAAATCATTCCAACCATATTATCGCGTTGTCAAATATTCGATTTTAAACGCATCACTGTAAAAGATGCTAAAGAACATTTGGCAGAAGTAGCGCAAAGTCAAGGTGTACAATTTGAAGACGACGCTTTGCATATTATTGCACAAAAAGCAGATGGTGCTATGCGTGATGCTTTGTCCATTTTTGACAGAGTGGTTTCTTATTGTGGAAACAATTTAACGCGACAAGCGGTGACCGAGAACTTAAACGTTCTTGATTATGAAACCTATATTAATGTTACCGATTTGATTTTGGAAAACAATATTCCCGAATTGCTTTTGGCTTATAATGATATTTTATCCAAAGGTTTTGACGGGCATCATTTTGTTTCTGGTTTGGCTTCCCATTTTAGAGATTTGATGGTAACCAAAACACCATCGACATTAGCATTATTGGAAGTTGGAGAACAAGCACAACAATTATATAAAATGCAATCGCAAAAAGCATCGCAAGATTTTCTTTTAAAAGGAATTGATATTGCTAACGATTGTGATTTGAAATACAAAGTCAGTCAAAACCAACGATTACTCGTTGAACTTTGCCTAATGCAACTCAGCTCCATCACTCTAGATGGAGAAAAAAAAAAGTTGATGCCTTTATAATTCCACCTACTTATTATCGTAGAAATGATTATTCGATAAAAGAAGTACAAGGTAAGAGGGACGATATACGAAGTGTTGAAACTGTTCCGCAATTAGAAAGTATTCCTGAAGTTGCCCAAGAGGAAGAAATTGCTGAAGAAACAACAACAGAAAGTCCAGCAGTCGAAATCCCACAACCTCCAACCCAAAACCCAGAACCCAAATCCGAGAACGGACAACAAAAAGTTTCAGCACTTTCGCTTTCAAGCATTAGAGCCAAAAGAGAATTAGCAGAAACACAAAAGTCTATCGTTAAAGTGGAAACGCATTTGCCAAGCGAACCGTTTACCGAAAACGAAATGTTGGAACAATGGTTTAAGTATGCGCAACGATTAGGCGATAAAGGTCATAAAATAATGGAATCTTTGTTGACCAATAATGTTCCTGTTTTAAATGGAACTATAATAACAGTAGAAGTATCCAACAAAGGTTCGAAGATTGATTTTGAATCGGAAGAAAGTGGTTTATTGGGTTATCTTAAAGGGCATTTGCACAATCACGATATTACTATTGAAGTAAATGTCAACGAAAGTATGCCAAGTAAAAAAGCATTTACAGCTCAAGACAAGTTCAATCGTTTGAATGAAATTAACCCGAACTTAGAATTGTTGAAAAAGATGTTCGATTTGGATGTTTAAAAAACAGTAAAATAGAAAGTTACGCTTATCTTTGCGACTTCATTTTAAAATGTACCTTTTGAAAATCGAATTTAAAAATCAAACTACAAACAAAGGAATCCTAATTCTTGTATTCTTTTTTTCTTCCTATAGTTATGCGCAACAAGCAGTAATTCCTGCTGGTGGAAATGCAACGGGTAGTTCGGGGAATTCCAGTTTTACAATTGGACAAGTTGCTTATACTACCAATGGCAATGCCAATTATTCCGTTGCGGATGGTGTGCAACAACCTTTTGAGATTTCAACATTAGCTGTTGACGAGCACATTCTTTCCAACATTCAGCTTACCGTTTATCCTAATCCAACATTGGGTTATTTAACTTTAGATATCGATACGCTGGAAACAGAAGGTTTACAGTTTTCTCTTTTCGATATCAATGGGAAATTACTAAACGAAGAAAAAATAAGCAATCAACTAACAACATTAAACTTTACCGCATTTCCTAATAGCACTTACTTTATCAAAGTTGTTGCTAATGGTAAAAACGTAAAGACATTTAAAATAATTAAGAATTAACTATGAAAAGAATATTTACACTACTCGCCTTTGTTTTAGTCACAACTAGTATTTGGGCGCAAGCACCACAAAAAATGAGTTACCAAGCGGTAATCCGAAACAACAGTAATGTTTTGGTTACTAGTGCTGCGGTTGGCATAAAAATTAGTGTGCTGCAAGGAACTTCAACGGGAACTGCTGTATATGTTGAAACGCATACTACTTCCACGAATGCTAATGGATTGGTAAGTTTGCAAATTGGCGGAGGAAGTATTCAATCGGGGACTTTTGCTGGTATCAACTGGGCGAATGGTCCTTATTTTATTAAAACAGAAACCGATCCAACTGGCGGAACGAATTACAACATTTCGGGAACTACCGAATTATTGAGTGTTCCTTATGCATTATCTGCAGGACAAAGTTCACCTGCTCCTGGAAATGCTGTTGGCGATATGCAATATTGGAATGGAACTTCGTGGGTATTGTTGCCAATTGGTGCTACCGGACAAGTTTTGAAAGTAAACAGTAACATTCCGCAATGGACTACTCCAGCGCAAGGCGTTTTGAGTACAGTAACTACCGATTTGGTAGCAGATGTAAGAATGAGAAAAGCTACTATAACCGGAACAGTAACCAGTGACGGTGGTGAATTTGTCATTACACGTGGGTTTTGTTTTGGAACGACACCTACTCCAACCGTTACCAATGGTGCCGTAACCACAGGAAACGGTTTGGGAACTTTTAGTGCTGACATAACCCAATTAACTGCAAGTACAACTTATTATGTTCGAGCTTTTGCGACGACTACAGCGGGAACAGCTTATGGAGCTACACTTAGTTTCACAACTCCAAATGGTATTGCCTTAGTTACAACAGTAGCTGCTACCAACATTCAAGCCTGTATGGCTACAACTGGGGGAATAGTAACCACTGATGGCGGTGATGACATTTTGGGATCAGGAATTTGCTATAGCACTTCTCCCAATCCAACTATTGTTGACAACCCACAGTATGGAGGAGGAGATCCATATAATTTCACATTGGATATTATCACTTCGGCACCAAATGCGGTTTATTATTTCAGAGCTTTTGCCGTTAACTCTTTGGGGGCTTTTTATGGCAGCGTGTTGAGTTTTACCACACAAAATTATACCGCTTCGGTAACTACGAATGCAGCAACACAAGTTAAAACCTGTAGTGCAACTTTGAGTATGGCTTATACGCCGATATTTCCAAACGCAGTAGATGCTTATGGAATTTGCTATAGTACTTCACCTTTGCCTACAACAAATGATACTAATTTGACTATTGATGCTACATTAACAGCTAACATTTCTTGTTTAGCAGCCAATACAACCTATTATGCAAGAGCCTACATTTCGAATTGTAATGGAATAAAATATGGTAATCAAATTACGTTTACAACAGCTAACGTTCCAATAGTTGTTACTACCAATGCACCAACAATCATTCGTGCCTGTTCTATAATTTTTCCTGTAAATACCATTAATGTTGGTGACGGTTCTTGCGGCGGTGATCAAAATACACAAATGGTATATAGTACCTCTCCAAATCCTACAGTTAATGATAATATGGCGGGTTACTTAAGTACTGAAATTACAATGTCGAATTTGTCGCCTAATACTTTATACTATGCCAGAGGTTACACCTACAAATGTGATAATACCATTATATATGGCAATCAAATTCAAGTGACAACTTTGCCAAAATATACTTCCTTAGTTACCGATCCGGTTACTAATATAACTGCCGGAACTGCCACATTTAATTTATCATTAATTGCTAATGGGCAAAACTATATTTATTATGGTTTTTGTTATAGTACATCACCTAATCCCACAATAGCTAATCAAAGTATCTATTACAGTGGCACCAATAATTCTACCAATACTTCTCTTCCAATACAAGGGTTAACAGCTGGAACTACGTATTATGTTCGTGCATATGGTCATGGTGGATTATTCGATCCCTACACCAACGGCTGTATTGGTATTAATTATGGTAATCAGGTTAATTTTACAACTGCTGCTGGTCCACTGGTAATAGGACAAAATTATGAAGGCGGCATTATTATCAAATTAAATACTCCAACAAGCGGTATCATTGCTGCTGCTACTGATCAAGGAACTGCACTGTGGGGTTGCGAAGGTATTTCTATAACAGGAACGCTAGCCACACAAGGTTCGGGTCAAGCCAATACCAATGCAATACTAGCAGGTTGTACAACTGCTGGTACGGCTGCCAAAATATGTGATTCCTTAATATTGAATGGTAAAAGTGATTGGTATTTACCTTCGGAACAAGAAATGCTTTTACTGGGTCAGCTTTCCTATTTTGCTGATAACAACTATCAAAGCAATACCATCAATAATAGTTCGTATTGGAGTTCTACACAAACCTCCGCTACGCAAGCCAGGATATTGAATGATACTACAATAGGAAATGCAAACAAATCAGATGGTGCTATTAGAGTAAGAGCGGTTAGGAGTTTTTAATCAAACTATATATTTATAAAAAACTCCCTCAATTGTAGGGAGTTTTTTTATAACTTTTTAAGGTTGTGTGATAAATTAGTTTAGATTTAGTATTTTTTTTACTTCTTTAAAATATCTATCATTTAACTCTTCAGGTTTG
>Ga0208262_1000058_pt1 | contig 58865 bp, 45 predicted proteins | sample LakWasMet15_LOW5_2_FD_183863 | JGI IMG/M metagenome (GOLD analysis project Ga0208262, IMG submission 183863) | Freshwater sediment methanotrophic microbial communities from Lake Washington under simulated oxygen tension - Sediment Metagenome... | ecosystem: Environmental > Aquatic > Freshwater >... | reverse complement strand
ATGGATTAAAATAGCTGTGGGAAGTTGGTCAAGCATAGCCACTTTAAATACTGGTCTTTTTGCAATCAACTCTTCTGGGTATGTTCATAAATACGATACAAATACTGATTCTTTCACAGGATATTTGCAACTTTCACAAGCTGCTGTCGATATGAGAGCGACAGCAGATTATTTGATAATAACCACATCAAATAGTGTGTATATTTATAACGATCAAATGACACTTGTTCGTCGAATAGACAGTAGCCAAATAACAGGAATACAACCCAGCTTCATATGTGCGACAAGCATTGGAGATTACATCTACATAGGTACAAAAGAAAATGGATTGATAACTACCACAATTTCTGTAGTATCGGTTTTTGAAAACACAATGCCATCCGGACCCAGTCGAAACAATGTTTTTGCACTTCAAGTAGCGTCAGAATCACTTTGGGCAGTTTATGGTGATTATTCAGGAACTTACAATCCCTATCCATTAGATAGTTATGGGATAAGTAAATTCAGCAGCACGGGTTGGCTCAATATTCCGTATGAAAAAGTTTTAGGAGCAAAATCTATAGTTAGAGTTATTATAAATCCTAACAATGAAAATGAAGTGTATATGGGCTCAGGTTATTCGGGGTTGTTAAAAATAGAGAATGATATCCCTACATTTTTATATAACCAAACAAATAGTGGATTAGATGAAATTTCATTTATTCCAGGGTATCACAATGATGTAAGAATTAACGGAGGAGCATTTGACAAATTTGGAAATCTTTGGGTAAATAACAGCCTTGTTCAAAAAGGATTAAAAGTATTTAAAACCGATGGACAATGGCAAGGTTTTTCATTGGATGGTATTTTGAACAAAAGTATTAGTACTAGTATGGGGCGAATGATAATAGATAAAAACAGTACCAAATGGTGGTGTACAAATACGGATGGTTTAATAGGTTACAACGAATCTACCGATAAATTTAAAAAAATAACATTTGGGCCAGATAAAGGGAATTTGCCCACCTCAGATGTCAGGGCAATTGCCGTTGACAATAAAAGTCAGCTGTGGATAGGAACTACAAAAGGATTGAGAATATTATCCAATATAGGGAACTTCCTAACAGAGGATCAAATGACAACAAAACCAATCATAATAATTGACGATAATTTAGCACAAGAATTATTGTATGAGCAGTCTATTACTGACATTGCAGTAGATGGGGCAAATTTCAAATGGATTGGTACCGCTGATTCAGGTGTGTTTTTAGTATCACCAAACGGACAAGAAACCAAATATCATTTTACCGCCAAAAATTCACCATTGCCCAGTGATGTTATCAACGATATTGACATCAACGGTTTAACAGGTGAAGTCTTTATAGCAACAGATAAAGGATTAGTATCTTTCAAGGGGACATCAACTATAGCCAATGAAGATTTAAATAATGCTTATGTTTATCCAAATCCAGTGAGACCAGAATATTCAGGAACCGTAAAAATTGCAGGATTATTAGATAAAGCCAACATAAAAATCACTGACATAGAAGGAAATTTAGTTTACGAAACTACCTCTGAAGGAGGTACAATAGAATGGGACACAACGGCTTTCGGGAAATACAAAGTTGCTTCTGGCGTTTATATGATTTTTATTTCGGCACAAGACGGAATCGAAACCAAAGTCAAAAAAGTAATGATAATAAGGTAGTTTTCAACTCGAAAATTCTTGGTAAGCTCATCTCAGATAAACTATGAACAACAAAAATTGTTTTGATTTTTTAAGATTTTTTTTCGCAGCAAATATAGTATTGGCTCATCTTTGCGTACTTTCTCAAAATAAAAGTCTGGAATTTTTGTCAAACTTCTCTAATTCAAGTGTTGCAGTTAAAGGCTTTTTCGTTATCAGCGGTTTTTTAGTGGCAAAAAGCTATACGAATACGCCTTCTTTAAAAGAATATTTTATCAAGAGAGCCAAAAGAATTTTACCGGCTTATATTGTTGTTTTGTTGTTTTCAGTAATAACTTTATCATTTTTCAGCAGTTTTAATTTTTCAGAATATTTTTCTGATATAAATACTTATAAATATTTAGGATGGAATTCCGTCTTTCTGAATTTTATGCATCCTTGCTTGCCGGGTCTATTTGAAAACAATCTTCTTTGTGCTGTAAACGGAGCATTGTGGACTTTAAAAGTGGAGGAAGGGTTTTATATTGTTTTACCTTTGATTTTTTATATGGTTAGGAAAACGAAGAAGCCTTTTTTAATACTCGGAAGCCTTTATGTTTTGTCACTCCTGTACTGGTTTGTGATGGATTTTTATCTAAATCAACCTTTACTGGCTAAGCAATTGCCGGGTTATCTGACTTATTTTGTAGTTGGAATTTTTCTATTTTTGAATTTTGACTTTGTTTTGCAGAATAGAAATCTGCTTTTGTTTATGTCGATTTCAGGGTTGATTATTTCTTATTTTTCAGATTTTCAAATCGATGTGCTGTATCCGGCAACATTTGGTGCAATAGCCATAATTGCCGCTTACAACCTGCCTTTTCTTAATAATTTTGGAAAATATGGAGACTTCACTTATGGACTTTATATTTATCATTTTCCAATAATTCAGCTTTTTAGACAATATGATTTATTTGAAAAATACAATCCAATTTTAATGGCGGTTTCCGTGATTTTAATTACGTTATTCTTTGCTGTTTTTTCTTGGTTTTTTATAGAGAAAAGATTTTTGGATAGATATAAAAAGAATGATGTTAAACAAATTCTGGCTGTATGTTAGTCAAAACCAAAGCCATCGTCATTTCCTCTCTCAAATACCAAGAGAAAAGCCTGATAGTAAAATGCTTTACACAGTCTAATGGTCTAAAATCGTACTTTGTTCGCGACGCTTTTTCCTCCCGAAAATCAAACCAAAAAATTGCCTATTTCCAGCCTTTGACTATTCTCGAAATCGAGGCCGTCCATAAAAACAAAGGAACTTTAGAGAATTTCAAGGAGATCAAAATCGCTACCCCTTTTCAAACCATACATTCCGATATTTTTAAAAGCACGATTGTGATGTTTATTTCCGAAATCCTGCACCATTCCATTCACGAAGAAGAGAAAAACGAACACCTTTTTGCCTTTTTGGAAACTGCTTTGTTCTGGCTCGACAATCACGATGAAACTGCAAATTTCCATTTGATTTTAATGCTTGAAATAACGAAATATCTCGGTTTTTACCCTGATATTTCCGAAATGGAATTCCCTTTTTTCGATAGTAACGAAGGTGTTTTCACTCCATTTCACGGCATCGGTTCACTCACCGAACACGAAACGAATCTCTTCAAAAAACTCATTCCGCTAAAATTCGACAATGACCAGAAAATCTTTCATATTATCGAAAGGCAAATTGTCTTGAAAATCCTGATTGATTACTACGCTTTCCATCTCGACGGTTTCAGAAAACCAAAATCTTTGGAAGTCTTGGCAGCCGTTTTTTCTTGAAAAATCAGGCCACGAATCACACAAATTTTGAGGAATAAAAAAAATTAGTGTGAATTCGTGAATTTTGTGGTTAAAAAACTGCTCAAGTCGATAACTTTTCCCTTTTGTTTTTTGCCTTTTTACTATTAATCACTACTTTCGCACCACGATTTAAGAAAAGGATAAAATGAGCATAAAATTTACTGAATACAAAGGACTTAACTTGCCAACAGTTGCATCGGAAGTACTTGATTTTTGGAAAAAAGAAAACATATTCGAGAAGAGTGTCACCACCCGCGAAGGCAACCCACCATTCGTATTTTTTGAAGGTCCGCCTTCGGCAAATGGATTGCCGGGAATTCACCACGTGATGGCGCGTGCGATTAAAGATATATTTTGCCGTTATAAAACTCAAAAAGGGTTCCAAGTGAAGCGTAAAGCGGGCTGGGACACTCACGGATTACCAGTAGAATTAGGTACCGAAGCATCATTAGGAATTACCAAAGAAGATATTGGAAAAACAATTTCCGTAGAAGAATACAACGAAGCCTGTAAAAAAACCGTGATGCGTTACACCGATGTGTGGAACGATTTGACCGAAAAAATGGGCTATTGGGTCGATATGGATGATCCATACATTACCTACAAATCCAAGTATATGGAAACCGTGTGGTGGATTTTGAAACAAATCTACAACAAGGATTTGATGTACAAAGGCTACACGATTCAGCCGTATTCCCCAAAAGCAGGAACAGGATTGTCTTCACACGAAGTGAACCAACCAGGAAGTTATAGAGATGTGACTGATACAACGATAGTCGCCCAATTTAAAACATTAAACGAAACTTTACCGAGTTCTCTTCAAGGATTTGGAGACATTCATATCTTGGCTTGGACAACAACACCTTGGACTTTGCCTTCGAACACTGCTTTGACTGTTGGTCCAAAAATTGATTATGTTTTAGTTAGAACATTAAATTTTTATACTCACGAAATTGTAAATCTTGTTTTGGCTAAAAATTTAGTAGAAAAGAATTTTAAGGCTAAAATTTTTCAAAAAGCGTACAAAGAATATACTGATGAAATTTATTTTGAAGAACTTTTGTTTGTTAGAAGTAATCAATTAAAAGAAAAGGACAAAAAAAATGAATTAAGTATAGAAGAAAAAAAAGAATTAGATCATTACAAATCATCCGATGATAATCGTTTTTTTGAATATTTAAAAAATGAAACTGACGGTTACACAAAGCCCTTAGAATTTCAAAGTTTAGCAGAATCATTAGAAAGACCTTATAAAATTATTGCCGAATGTAAAGGCGCTGATTTAGTTGGAATTCGTTACGAACAATTGATGAAATACGAAAGTAATAAGCTTAATGTTTCTGTAGAGAAAAATGCATTTAGAGTTATTTCGGGAGATTTTGTGACAACCGAAGACGGAACAGGAATTGTGCATACTGCCCCAACTTTCGGTGCTGATGATGCCAAAGTAGCCAAAGAAGCTACGCCAGAAGTGCCTCCAATGTTAATAATGAAATTTGATTTAAACGAGAAACGTATTAATGAGTCCGTTAAAAGTGTTCCTCTTGTGAACTTGCAAGGAAAATTTATTGAAGGTCTTGGTAATTTATCTGGGAAATATGTTAAAAATGAATATTATAATGATGGCGAAGCGCCAGAGCGTTCAGTAGATGTAGAAATTGCCATTCAGTTAAAAGAAGAAAATAAGGCTTTCAAAGTAGAGAAATACGTGCACAGTTATCCGCATTGCTGGAGAACCGACACGCCAATTTTATATTACCCGCTAGATTCTTGGTTTATCAAAATCACGGAAGTTCGGGATCGAATGTTCGAATTGAACGAAACCATCAACTGGAAGCCAAAAGCAACTGGAGAAGGACGTTTCGGTAACTGGTTGAAAAACGCCAACGATTGGAACTTGTCGCGATCTCGTTTTTGGGGAATCCCGTTGCCAATTTGGAGAAACGAAGAAGGAACAGAAGAGATTTTGATTGGTTCAGTTGAAGAATTATACAATGAAATAGAAAAATCAATTGAAGTTGGTTTAATGAGCGAAAATCCTTTTAAAGGATTCGAAGTTGATAATATGAGTGAAGCTAATTATGATTTGGTTGATTTGCATAAAAATATTGTTGACAAAATAGTTCTACTTTCGTCGAATAACGAACCAATGTATCGCGAAGCTGATTTGATAGACGTTTGGTTCGATTCGGGTTCAATGCCATATGCACAATGGCATTATCCTTTTGAAAACAAAGACAAAATTGACGAAAACAAAGATTTTCCAGCTGATTTTATTGCCGAAGGCGTAGATCAAACTCGAGGTTGGTTTTATACTTTACACGCAATCGCGACTTTGGTTTTCGATAAAGTAGCGTATAAAAATGTAGTTTCAAACGGTTTGGTTTTGGACAAAAACGGACAAAAAATGTCCAAACGTCTAGGAAACGCAGCCGATCCATTCGACACTTTGAATGAATATGGTCCTGATGCCACGCGTTGGTATATGATTTCGAATGCGAATCCTTGGGATAATTTAAAATTCGACTTGGAAGGAATTGCTGAGGTTCGACGCAAATTCTTTGGAACCTTGTATAACACTTATTCTTTCTTTGCGTTGTATGCTAACATCGACAAGTTTACTTACGCTGAAGCGGAAATTCCGTTAAGTGAAAGACCGGAAATTGACCAGTGGATTATTTCAGAATTGAACACGTTGATAAAAGTAGTGGATGAAGCGTATGCAGATTACGAACCTACGAAAGCAGCTCGTGCGATTTCAGAATTTGTGGGGGAAAATTTGAGTAACTGGTACGTTCGTTTGTGTCGTCGTCGTTTTTGGAAAGGCGAATATGCACAAGACAAAATCGCGGCTTATCAAACCTTATATACCTGTTTGTTAACCATCAGTAAACTGGGCGCTCCAATAGCTCCGTTCTTTATGGACAAGCTTTACAGAGACTTAACTTTGGCAACACAATCCGAAAAATTTGACTCTGTACATTTGGCAGAATTTCCAAAATATGTTGGAAACTTTGTTGATAAATTGTTGGAGAGCAAAATGCAGAAAGCACAGACCATTTCGTCACTCGTTTTATCCCTTCGAAAAAAGGAAATGATAAAGGTGCGTCAACCGTTACAAAAGGTAATGATTCCGGTACTTGACGAAGGTTTTAGAGATGAAATCGAAGCTGTTTCTGACCTCATAAAAGCGGAAGTTAACGTGAAAGAAATTGTACTTTTGGACGATGCTTCGGGGATTTTGGTAAAACAAATTAAACCCAATTTTAAAGCACTTGGACCGCGCTTTGGAAAAGATATTGGATTGATTTCCAAAGAGATACAAGGTTTTTCTCAAGAACAAATTAACCAATTGGATAAGGAAGGAAGCGTCGATATTGTTATTGCAGGAAATAGCATAACTTTATCATTAGAAGAAGTAGAGATTTCTTCTCAAGATATCGAAGGCTGGCTGGTTGCCAACTCAAACGGAATAACGGTTGCGCTTGATATTACCATTTCAGAGGAATTAAAACAGGAAGGAATTGCAAGAGAATTGGTTAACAGAATTCAGAATATAAGAAAAGATTCAGGATTTGAAGTTACTGATAAAATTAAAGTACATTTGCAAAAAAATTCAGACCCGAGCCAAAGCGAACAGGCGAAGCAATTGGAAAAAGCCGTGAAGGCAAATGAAGCATACATTAAGTCAGAAACATTGACGGAAACACTAGCTTTTGAAGAAGTCATTATTGACGGAATTGAAATAGAATTTGACGAAATAAAAACTAAAATAGCAATCACAAAATAACTAGAAAATGACAGATGAAATTGCAAGATACTCAGACGCTGATTTAGCCGAGTTCAAAGAATTAATAATTAAAAAAATAAACAAAGCACAAGCCGATTTAGATCTGATAAAAAGTGCTTATATGAACGATTTAAACAACGGAACCGACGATACTTCGCCTACATTCAAAGCGTTTGAAGAAGGAAGCGAAACAATGTCTAAGGAAGCCAATTCACAGTTGGCAATTCGTCAGGAAAAGTTCATTCGTGACTTGAAAAACGCGCTTTTCCGTGTGGAGAATAAAACCTATGGCGTTTGTAAAGTAACGGGAAAATTAATCAGTAAAGAAAGATTAATGATTGTTCCTCACGCTACAATGAGTATCGAAGCTAAAAATTTGCAACGATAATTCTTTCCTATTAGTATTAATTGACGCTCCGTTCGGGGCGTTTTTTTTAGAAAATAGCATTATTTTTGCGCATTAAAATTTACAAAATGAATCTACGAAAAGCTTATCTGATAGTTTTTGTCATATTAATAATTGACCAACTTTCAAAAATATACATTAAAACTAATTTTATTTATGGTGAAAGCGGACAAATTGACGTCACCAGTTGGTTCAAAATTCTTTTGATAGAAAATGAAGGAATGGCTTGGGGGACAGTCATTCCGGGACTTTACGGTAAATTGTTTCTTACCGTTTTTCGTCTTGTTGCCGTTACGGGAATTGGTTATTGGCTTTGGGATTCTGTCGAAAGAAAGCACAGCTCCAACTACCTGATTGTAGCAATTTCCTTGATTCTTGCAGGTGCTTTTGGCAACATCATAGACTCTGTCTTTTACGGCGTAATTTTTGACGATAGTTACGGCCATTTGGCTACATTGTTTACGGACAAACCTTATGGAACTTGGTTCCACGGAAAAGTGGTTGATATGTTGTATTTTCCATTATTCGAAGGGAATTGGCCAGAATGGTTTCCTATTTGGGGCGGACAACATTTTAAATTCTTCAACGCGATTTTTAACATTGCCGATATGGCGATTTCTACAGGTGTTGGAATTTTATTAGTTTTCAATAAAAAAGCGTTTCATCACCATCATTAGGAGCTGTTTATGAACTCATAGATATAAAGAACTAATGGTAGTATGAAAGATAAAAAGAGCTTTTAACCTTATTTGGGCTTACACAAAATTAAGCTTCCCGTCTTTTTAAAAAACCACCTTAAATAATTTGCCTCGGGGCCAAAGAAGTAAAAATATTCCTCATTAGGGATTCTTTCAAAAGGGAGATTGATGAAGAGGAATGTACTAAATCTGTTTAAATCGTATATCATAGATCTAGGCGGTATAAAATAAAGTTGTAGTTGCTCGAAGAGTTTCAGTATAAAATCCTTGACTTTATTCCAATAAAAAAGGTGAAATTGCTTTCACCCTTTTTGCCCCAAATCTACCATAAACTTAACCTACTAATATTATGGTGAGTCAAAGATATAATCACAATACGCTTAAAAAAAATAAATTAGATAAAATACAATAATAATCGACGAAATACTCAATCAAGTTGTTTTTTAATAAGCTCTTGCATTTTTTCCTTCGTAAAAATTCATAAACGCCTTATTTACAACACGATTGCCTCCGGGGGTAGGATAATTTCCAGTGAAATACCAATCTCCTAGATTCTTCGGACAAGCGATATGTAGATTTTCGACCGTTTGGAAAATAATTTTCACTTCGGCATTTATTTCTGGTGAACTCAAAAGTTGTGCTATTTTATCTGAAATTTCCTGAGGATGGAAGGGTGCATATATTTCGGTCACGTAATTAACGACTTCGTGATCCTTCATATCTTCTTGCTCTTTGCATTTGGCGTAAACTTCATCGACAATATAATATAAGTTTCTTTCTTTTAAGAGCTCTAGTGCTGCGCGAAAAGCCACTAATCCTTCCAATTTTGCCATATCGATTCCATAACAATCTGGATAACGAATTTGTGGAGCCGATGAAACTACAACAATACTTTTTGGTTTCAAGCGATCCATCATTTTAATGATACTCATTTTTAGCGTCGTTCCTCTCACGATGCTGTCGTCAATAATTACCAAATTATCCGTTGGTTTTATCACACCATAAGTAACATCATAAACGTGGGCGACTAAATCATCTCGACTGCTGTCTTCGGTGATGAAAGTCCGCAGTTTTGCGTCTTTGATGGCAACTTTTTCGGTTCTGATTTTTACAGAAAGGATTTCCTCGAGTTTTTCTTTGGTTAAGGTTTTTCTGTTATCAAGAATGTATTTATTTTTTCTTTGATTCAAAAAATCCTGAGCTGCTTCAATCATTCCGTAAAATGAAGTTTCGGCAGTATTTGGGATGTATGAGAAAACCGTGTTATCCGTGTCCTCATCAATGGAGCCAAGAACCGCTGGAAGAATAAGTTTTCCTAGCTGTTTTCGTTCCTGATATATTTCGGCATCGCTTCCACGAGAGAAATAAATTCTTTCGAAAGAACATGCTTTTTTTATGGCTGCAGGAAGAATTTCTTCTTCGGTCACTTTCCCATTTTTCTTTATTATTAAAGCATTTCCGGGTTGAAGTTCTTGAACTTTTTCGAAATCTACATTGAAAACCGTTTGTATCACCGGACGCTCAGAAGCCACAACTACAATTTCGTCATCTTCATAAAAATAAGCTGGGCGAATTCCGGCAGGATCTCTAAAAACAAAAGCATCTCCGTGACCCAAAAGTCCCGCCATTGCGTAACCACCATCCAAGTTTTTTGAAGCTCTACTTAATATTTTTGCTATGTCTAATTTTTCGGCAATAACAGGTGATGCTTCTCTTTTCGTCAATCCGTTATTTTTGCATTCTTGGTACAAATCCGTTACTGCATTATCCAAAAAATGCCCAATTTTTTCCATTACGGTAACCGTGTCAGTCATTTCTTTTGGATGCTGACCTAATTCAACAAGGCTTTGAAAAAGTTCTTTTACATTAGTCATATTGAAATTTCCTGCCAAAATCAGATTCCTGTGCATCCAGTTGTTTTGACGTAAAAAAGGATGAACACTTTCGATGCTGTTTTTTCCAAAAGTTCCATAACGAACGTGTCCCAAAAACAATTCACCTAAATACGGGATTTTCCTTTTTTGCAAAGCCACATTGTCCAAATATTCTGGATGCGAAGTCAACTCGTCGTTTATCCTATCGTTTATTTGGGCAAAAACATCTTGAATAGGTTGGGCATCATTGGAACGTACCCGACTAATATATCGTTCTCCTGGTTCTACATCGAGCTTGATGCTCGCAAAACCTGCTCCATCTTGCCCGCGATTGTGTTGCTTTTCCATCAGGAGATACATTTTTTGTATCCCGTAAAAAGCCGAGCCGTATTTTTCTTTGTAGAATTCTAACGGTTTTTTTAATCTTAAAAGGGCAATGCCACATTCGTGTTTAATTGCGTCGCTCATTGTGTTGTATTGTTGTAGTTAGTTGTATTGTTTGACAATTTAATTGTCTGTTTCAACCATTAAGATGTTAAGAAAATTAAGGCTTAATGAAACTTAATACCTTAATGGTTTTAAAATTTATGCTTTAGCATTAAACAAAAAATGCCCCGAAATTTCGAGGCATATTTTATTATATTTCTATATCAAATTGAGTTAACGATTTGAATTGTTGTAATCTTGCAATCATTTCATCTTTATCAAGACCAACCATTCTTTCGGTTCCAAATTTTTCTACGCAAAAAGAAGCTAGATTTGAACCATAAATTATGGCATTTTTCATATTTTCGAATGATATGTTTTCGCTTTGTGTAATATATCCGGCAAATCCTCCAGCAAATGTGTCTCCAGCGCCTGTGGGATCAAAAACTTCTTCTAATGGCAAAGCTGGAGCAAAGAAAATTTGACTGTCGTGAAACAATAGAGCGCCGTGTTCTCCTTTTTTAATTACAACAAATTTTGGTCCCATTGCGTGAATTTTTACTGCTGCTTTCACTAATGAGTATTCTCCCGAAAGCTGTCTCGCTTCTTCGTCATTGATGGTAATTACATCGATGCGTTTGATTACATCCAATAATTCTGGCAATGCACAATCCATCCAGAAATTCATCGTGTCAAGAACCACAAGTTTTGGTTTAACGTCCATTTGGTCTAAAACACTGGCTTGCACTAAAGGGTGCAGATTACCTAGCATCACTACATCGGCAGTTTTGAAATTTTGTGGAACTTTTGGTTGAAAATCAGCCAATACATTTAACTCTGTTGCTAAAGTATCTCTTGAATTCAAATCATTGTGATACAAACCGCTCCAAAAGAAAGTTTTTCCGCCTTTGACCACTTCAAGACCCGAAATATCAATATTTCTATCGGTCAATAAATCTAAATGTTCTTGAGGGAAATCATCACCAACCACTGAAACAATAGCTGATTGAAGGTTGAAATTTGATGCCGAAAGTCCTATGTATGTTCCCGCACCACCTAAAATTTTGTCTGTTTTGCCAAAAGGCGTTTCAATAGCGTCGAAAGCAACGGTTCCAACAATCAGTAATTTATTCATTTTTTGAAATTCGAATTAAGCGGCAAAGATAGTTTATAAGTTTGAAGTTTGAAAATGTATGGGGTTGGAAGTTTCTACAAAAGTTTTACGTCCTCCTTCTCGTAAAAAACATCCACAGAAAGATCTTTTTGCATTGATGCCATTACGGCAAGTTCGTCGCAACGTTCGTTTTGAGAATGGTTGTTGTGCCCCTTTATCCATTTGAAATCGACTTGATGTTTCCTGTAAATCGCCAGGAAGCGTTTCCATAAATCAGGGTTTTTCTTGCCTGCAAAGCCTTTTTTCTCCCAGCCAAAAACCCATTTCTTCAGAACGGAATCCACCACATACTTTGAATCCGAAACTACCAAAACTTTCATATTGGGGTTTTTTAGTTTTTCGAGACCCACGATTACAGCCAGCAATTCCATTCTATTGTTAGTCGTATGACGAAAACCTTCGTAAAATTCTTTTTTGTGTGGCGTTCCCACGAGTTCCATAACAACACCATAGCCACCAGGACCAGGATTGCCTTTGGCAGCGCCATCGGTGTATATGTGTACGTCGTGTTTCAATTTTAAAGCGTTTTAAATCTTATGTTAACAATTTTTCGATAATTTTAGGGAAATTTTCTTGCTCTAATTCGTGAATTTTTTCGGCCACAACTTCCGGTGTATCCGTAATTAATACCGCAACTTTTTTTTGAAAAATAATATTCCCCTCGTCATAATTTTCATTAACATAATGAATAGTGATTCCAGTTTCTTTTTCTCGGTTTTCGACAACGGCTTTGTGCACATTCATTCCATACATCCCTTTTCCACCATATTTTGGCAGTAAAGCAGGGTGTATGTTTATGATTTTATTAGGATACTGTTTTATGAAATCTTCGGGTAATTTTAGCAGAAATCCGGCAAGAACTATCAAATCTGGTTCAATCTCGTTTAGTTTTTGTAGTACTTTACTTTCTGATAAATCTTCTTTTGAGAAAATTTCAGTTGGAATTTGAAAATTTTTAGCTCTTTCAATCACTTTAGCCTTTGGATTATTGGTAAAAATGGAAACGACGGTTCCAAGACTCATAGCATTAAAATATTTAATTATGTTTTCGGCATTAGTCCCCGAGCCAGAAGCGAAAATTACAATTTTTTTCATTTTTTAAATGGATTTCTATTACGCAAAAAACGGAATAAAAAGTGATAATTAATAACTTTATGAAGTCTTTGTGAAATAAATTTTATAAATTAGTCGTCACATTTATTAACTAAATAGTTGTTTTAAAATAAAGTTTTTTATTTTTGCCAACAAATTAAATTTTAAAATTAAAGATTATGTCAGACATTGCATCAAGAGTAAAAGCGATTATCGTAGACAAATTAGGTGTTGACGAAAACGAAGTTGTAACAGAAGCTAGCTTCACTAATGATTTAGGAGCTGATTCATTAGACACTGTGGAGCTTATTATGGAATTCGAAAAAGAATTTGATATTCAAATCCCAGATGATCAAGCAGAAAACATTGCTACTGTAGGTCAAGCGATTTCTTACATCGAAGAAGCTAAAAAATAATAAACAAAGACACCCGTTTGCAACATTGTTAACGGGTGTTATTATTTTTTAAAATTAAATTCCGGATTGAATTTCAATCAAAAATGATATTTATAATATAATACCCATGGCTCTTTTGTGATATTAATACAGCAAGAAAGCATGGGTTTTATTTGTTTAAAGATTCTAAATATAACAAATTATGGTATTAAGACGAGTTGTAGTAACAGGTTTAGGCGCACTTACACCCATTGGGAACAACATTCAAGAATACTGGGATGGTCTTATTAATGGAGTTAGTGGAGCGGCACCAATTACTTATTTTGACGCATCAAAACATAAGACACAGTTTGCTTGTGAAGTAAAAAACTTTAATGTCGAAGATTTTATTGATCGCAAGGAAGCTCGAAAAATGGATCGTTTTGCACAATATGCAATGGTTTCTGCAGAAGAAGCTGTTAATGATGCAAATTTTGATTTTGAAAAATTAGATAAAGATAGAGTTGGGGTAATTTGGGGATCAGGAATTGGAGGGTTAGAAACTTTTCAAAATGAAGTTTTAGATTTTTCAAAAGGAGATGGAACACCTAGATTCAATCCTTTTTTTATTCCAAAAATGATTGCCGACATTGCCGGCGGGAATATTTCTATCAAATATGGCTTTAGAGGGCCTAATTTCACTACTGTTTCAGCTTGCGCTTCTTCAACAAATGCCATGATTGATGCTTTTAATTATATACGTTTAGGTCACGCAGATGCTATTGTAACTGGAGGTTCAGAAGCTGCAGTAACCATTGCTGGAATGGGCGGATTCAACGCTATGCACGCTCTTTCGACAAGAAATGATGACCCAAAAACGGCTTCTAGACCAATGGATAAAGACCGAGATGGGTTTGTTCTGGGCGAAGGTGCAGGGGCATTAATTCTTGAAGAATATGAACACGCCAAAGCCCGTGGAGCAAAAATTTATTGCGAAATAGGTGGCGGAGGAATGTCTGCTGACGCACATCATATTACAGCTCCACATCCTGAAGGATTAGGCGCAAAAAACGTGATGTTAAACTGTTTGAGAGATGCGGGTTTAAAGCCTACAGATGTTGACGGTGTGAATATGCACGGAACATCAACGCCTCTTGGCGACATGGCTGAATCAAAAGCTATCTTGCATGTTTTTGGCGAACACGCTTATTCAATGAATTTGAATTCTACAAAATCAATGACAGGTCATTTATTGGGAGCAGCAGGAGCAATAGAAACTATTTCTTGCATTCTTTCTATAAAACACGGAATAATTCCTCCAACGATAAATCATTTTACCGACGATGAAAACATTGATCCTAAATTAAATTTTACATTTAATGTTGCGCAAAAAAGAGAGGTAAATGTCTTGATGAGCAATACTTTTGGTTTCGGTGGACACAATGCTTGTGTATTGGTAAAAAAATTAGATTACTAATTATAAATGAACATAATTAGAAAAATATTTTCGAAATCCCGTTCTCTTGAAGACGGGATTTTTTTTGATTCTATTCAAGATATATTGGGTTTTGAACCTATTACCCTCGAATACTACAAGAAAGCATTTACCCATCGTTCTTCAAATAAGTTAGATATAAGAGGGAATGCTATAAATTATGAACGATTGGAATTCCTTGGAGATGCTATGTTAAGTGCTGTAATCGCCGCCTATTTATTTAGCAAAGCACCAGCCGGTGACGAGGGATATCTCACAAAAATGCGTTCAAAGATTGTGAGTAGAGAACATTTAAACGAACTAGGGAAGGATTTAAATTTAGTGCGATTTATAGAAAGTAAAGTTCCTGTGCAGCATTTTGGAGAAAACATTCACGGCAATATATTCGAATCATTGGTTGGTGCAATTTATCTAGACAGGGGTTATGTGTATTGTGAAAAATTCATCCAGAAAAGGGTTATTATTCCTTATGTTGATATTGCTCGACTTGAAGGAAAAGTAATCAGCTATAAAAGTTTAATTATAGAATGGTGTCAAAAAGAAAAAAAACATTTTCACTATGATATTTTCGAAGATAATGCAATTGACGGACAAAGATTATTTGGGGTAAAACTAAGCATCGATGACAAGGTTATTGCAAAGGCAAGAGCGACTTCTAAAAAGAAAGCAGAAGAAAAAGCATCGCAACGTGCCTATTTTGCATTTCAGAAAAAAATTGACAGTAAATAATGTGAAATTCACTAACACTATAACGTTTTCGTTTATAAAATAAGGAAAACATAAGTTTGTAAGGCTCAATGCTTCGATAGAAATAGTATATTTACACCTTATTTTTTCACAAAATGGCTATTCATAAATTGGATCTTGGCGAATTTGACGAAATAGATTATCATCTTATTGCTATTCATACTTCATTAGAAGACTATCGATTGGCATATTTCATCAATCAAAAACTTCCTATAAACTTAGGTAAAAGCGAGAATGAGATTCAAATTAACATAAAAGAAGGGGAAACAAAATTTTCGAGATTTTATTTTTATGACAAGGAAGTTGCAATCTCCTGGAATTTGATTCAAAATAAAAACGAAGTCATTCAACAAAAAAATGATACTAACCAAAATCTGTTTTCAAATATAAAAATGGAAGTTTCGACAAAAGTTTATTTACTTCCTGAATTTAAGAAAGTAGATTATTTTTTGAAAATTGAAAACCTTGAAGAAACAATAGAGGTAGAACAAATTCAGTCACTATTAAACACAATTGACAGTATATCGACGGCATATAGGGTCGAAACAAATAAAATAAAATCAAAAAACAATTTAATTTTTTAATACAAATGATTACAAACAAAAAGACTAAAATTGTGGCCACTCTTGGGCCTGCATGTAGCACCAAAGAAATCATAAAGGATATGATTGAAGCAGGTGTCAATGTTTTTAGGATAAATTTTTCGCACGCAGACTACGAAGGGGTTAAGGAAAAAATCAATATCATAAGAGATTTAAACGAAGAATTTGGATATACTACAGCAATTTTGGGAGACTTACAAGGTCCAAAACTTAGAGTAGGAGTTATGGAGGATGGAGTTATTGTAAATGATGGAGATTTGATCACATTTACAACCTCTGAAGACATTATTGGAAATGCTCAAAAAGTTTTTATGAAATACAAAAACTTTCCAAATGATGTAAATCCTGGTGAAAGAATTCTACTCGATGATGGAAAACTTATATTTGAAATCGTTGAAACGGATAAAAAATCAGAAGTTGTAGCCAGAGTAGTTCAAGGGGGAGAATTAAAATCTAAAAAAGGGGTCAACCTTCCTAACACTAAAATATCCTTGCCTGCATTGACAGAGAAAGATATTGCCGATGCTATTTTTGCAATTGGTCAAAAAGTAGATTGGATTGCACTTTCTTTTGTAAAAACACCAAGAGATTTACAGGACTTACAGGAATTAATTGCTGAACATTCGGCTTATAAAATTCCTATTGTTGCTAAAATAGAAATGCCTGAAGCATTAGAAAATATTGATAAGATTATTGCTTATTGCGATGGTTTAATGGTTGCCCGTGGTGATTTAGGAGTAGAACTTCCTGCCCATGAAGTACCATTGGTACAAAAAGAACTAATTAGAAGAGCAAAAACTGCACGAATCCCAGTTATTGTAGCTACTCAAATGATGGAAACAATGATTACAAGTCTAACTCCAACTAGAGCCGAGGTAAATGATGTTGCCAATTCAGTTATGGATGGTGCTGATGCCGTGATGCTTTCTGGAGAAACGGCTGCGGGTAACTATCCTGTTCAAGTAATTCAGAAAATGACACAAATCATTGAAGCAGTTGAGGATTCTCCGCTAATTCAAGTGCCTCAAAACACCCCACAAATACGCACAAACCGTTTTATTACCAAAACAATTTGCCACCATGCGGTACATATGGCAAACGCCATAAAAGCAAAAGCTATTTGTACGCTAACTAATAGCGGTTACACGGCTTTTCAAATATCAGCTTGGAGACCACAGGCTCATATATTAGTATTTACTTCCAATAAAAGAATCTTAACACAACTTAATTTATTATGGGGTGTTAAATCTTATTTTTATGAAAAATCAGAAAGTACAGATGAAACTATCACAGATATAAACGGAATAGCAAAAGAAAAAGGATTTGTCGAAAAAGGAGACTTTCTTATCAATTTAGCCGCAATGCCCATATCAGATAAAGGGATGGTAAACACCTTGAGGGTTTCGGAGATAGAATAGTTTAAACCCTTTCAGATTCAAAATAAATTACCTCGGGGCAAAGCCCCAGAGGTATTAGCAAATAGTAGCCACAGATTCACAGATTTTCAAAAATCTTTTTTAATCTGTGAATCTGTGGCAAAAGAAAATCGAAGCAGAGCTTAGAGGAATTAAACCTAAAGTGATTAAAGCCACGCTTTCCGGCGTGGTTTTTTATTAAAAGGCAAATTTCAATTGCACAACGACCGTCTTTTTTTCTTCGGTATTTAAATTGCTCAAGGAAATTCCAAGTAGGCGAACGGAATCTTTCATCCGTTCTTGATATAAAAGTTCTTTCACGGTTTCCAGAATCAATCCTTTGTCAGAAATAAAATAGGGCAAGGTTTTACCGCGAGTTTGTTGGGTAAAATCGCTGTATTTGATTTTTAGCGTTATCGTTTTTCCGGCGATGCTATATTTTTTTAATCTTTTTTCCAATGAGTTTGCGATGTTTTCTAATTGTTCCATCATAAAAATTTCGGAGGACAAATTGATGTCAAAAGTATGTTCGGCGGCAACCGATTTCGTGATTCTATCTGATTTTACTTCACTGTTGTGAATGCCTCGTACTACATTGTAATAGAAATTTCCTGATTTTCCGAAATGTTTTTCGAGAAACTCCAATGATTTACTTTTTAATTCCAAACCCGTGAAAATACCTAATTGATACATTTTTTCGGTAGTAACTTTCCCAACGCCATAAAATTTTCTAATGGGTAATACTTCCAGAAAAGGAATAATCTCATCAGGATTTACCGTTTTTTGCCCGTTGGGTTTATTATAATCGCTGGCTATTTTTGCCACAAATTTATTGACAGAAATTCCTGCAGAAGCTGTTAAACCTACTTCGTTAAGAATGCGCAATCTAATTTCTTGAGCCAGTAAAGTTGCACTCGGATTTCCTTTTTTGTTTATCGTAACATCAAGATATGCTTCGTCAAGCGAAAGGGGTTCAACCAAATCAGTGTAGTCATAAAATATCTTTCGGATTTTACTTGATATTTCTTTGTAACGATCAAATCTGGGTCGTACAAAAATTAAATCAGGACAATTCTTTTTAGCCAAGACACCACTGATAGCACTTCGAACCCCGAATTTTCTGGCTTCATAACTTGCCGCTGCGACAACGCCACGATTTTCGGCACCGCCCACAGCAACGGGTTTTCCTCGCAATGCCGGATTATCCATTTGCTCTACCGAAGCAAAGAAAGCGTCCATATCGATGTGGATTATTTTTCTATTTGGATTTGTTTCGGACATATGACAAATTTATGGAAAAACATTTAGTTGGAGATAGCGGAAGATTTTTTATACATTTGATAAAGAAAAATTATAACCACACGAATAGCTACAAAAAGATTGCTTCGTACTTCGCAATGACAAAATGATAGAAATAGAAAGAAAATTTCTCGTTACTTCTGAGGCTTTCAAAAAAGAGGCTTTTGCACAAAACCGAATTGCGCAAGGTTATTTAAGCTCCGTTCCGGGTCGAACGGTTAGAGTGCGAATAAAAGGAGATGAAGGATTCTTGACCATAAAAGGGGCCTCAAATGAGTCGGGCTTGTCGCGTTTTGAATGGGAAAAGGAAATTCCCGTTGACGAAGCACAAAAATTATTGATGTTGTGTGAAAAGGGGGCAATTGACAAAACCCGTTTTGAGGTAAAAGTGGGTTCACACGTTTTTGAAGTTGACGAGTTTTATGGGGAAAACAAAGGCTTGATTATGGCTGAAGTCGAACTTGGTTCAGAAACCGAATCTTTTGAAAAACCTTTGTGGCTTGGCAAAGAAGTTACCAATGATAAACGATACTATAATTCCTATTTAAGCAAAAATCCTTTCACAAAATGGGGATAATTATCATTCCAGAATCTCGATATTTACCATCATAACCCCAGCTGATTTGTTTTTGGTAATTTCCATAAAGGCGCGTTTAGAAAGGTCAATTTCTCGTGATTTTACAAATGGCCCTCTGTCGATGACTTCCACTATTACTGATTTTCCGCTGGCAACATTGGTGACTTTTACTTTGGTTCCAAAAGGGAGTTTTTTGTGTGCGGCAGTATATTTATTATTGTCGAATCTTCTTCCGCTTGTAGTTTTCCTTCCGTTGAATTTATCTGCATAATAGGATGCGTGCACGTCTTTTTTAAAGGGTTTTAATTTTCCTTTTTCAATTGATAACGTGTCTGAAATGATTTCTTTATCCGCAACAACTGTCTTTTTGTTGTTGACGGTGTCTTTTATTGTTGACGTTTTTTCTTGTTTTGCAACAAGGGTTTTGCTTTTTTGAACGGTGTCTTTTTTAGCCAAAGTCTTTTGTCTTTCCTTAGTCGTATTTTGTCCACAGGCAAAACTAACAATTACAATGGAGAGAAAAAGGGTGAAAATATTTTTCATTTATGTCATTTTTGAATTCAATTTGGCAAAAACTATACCTAGGTAAAAAAAGTCCTTTTCAGGACTTTTATATATTTTTTAGAACCACAAACTCCAAGGAATTTTACTCAATATTAGAATTAATCCTAAACCATAATAAATTGAAAAAGTTTTGAATTTTGATTCGCTTGTGGTCAATTTTTTGTGTTTCATCCAGCCAATTGTGATCAATGTGATTCCGATGATGTTCATTAATGGATGTTCTAATGATGTTAATCTCAACGCTGCGTCTTTCATTTGTCCTAATGAAGAAAATCCATTTGGCGAAACAAAATAAATGATTAACCCAATCAACAATTGTGTATGTATTGCTGACAAGGTAAAAAGGGCAATTTTTCGGTCTTTTTCAGAGAATTCTTTTTTGGAGAATAACCCAAGAAGTGAATTGACGACCGCAATCACTAATAATAAAAATGCTAAATAAGCCCAGCCAGAATGAAGTTTTTGAACGATTTCGTACATAAAATAAGTTTTTTGTTTTGACAAATATAAATAAAAAAAGCATAAAAAAAGGGCATCACACTAAAAGCGGATGCCCTTTTTGATAGTATTGGAATTATAGTTTAGAAATTGTAACGTAAACTAAAGTTCCAAGTTCTTCCAAAACCAAAGTAAACTTGGTTTGTAACATTAACTCCATTGTAATTTGTACTTGTAGGAGTGGTAAAATTATTAGTTCTTGATTCAGAAATATAAACTTCATCTAAAAGATTGTTCACATTCAATCTAAAGTTTACTGAATTGTCCTTGTTTTTACCCACAAGCATTTTGTATGAGAAACCAGCATCCATTAATCCATAAGAAGGTAATTCTAAAGACCCTGTATTAACAGCGTTAGAGAATTTTGAAGGATCTATTGAGGCATATAATTTTTGTGCAACTCTGTAATTTGCATCGATGCTTACTCTCTCAACTAATTCGTATTTAGCTCCTATGCTTGCAGTTGTTTGTGCAGCGTCACCCACTTTTATACCGTCTAAAAATAAGGTGGTCGATGTACCTCCTGCTACTGGAGCATTGTTGGCGTCAAATCTATTACTTGTGCTTGTGCCGCTGTATTTCCAATCACCTACAGAAATCATTGCGTTCAAGTTTAATTTTGGTAATGGTTTTGCAGTTATTTCAAGTTCAACACCTGAGTGAATTTCAGTAATTCCTGCATAGTCATAATAACCACCAACATTATCTGCGGCAGGATCATTAGATCTTTGGTATCTATCTTTCCAAGAAGTATAGTAAGCATTGAATTTAGCATTAAATTTCGAAGTGCCAAAACCGTATCCAGCTTCTAATCCTAAAATCTTTTCGTTTGTTAAATTACCATTTACAATTGATTTACTATTTGGATAAACAGAATTAAAAACAGGTTGTTTTGAATAATATCCTGAGTTAAAAAACACATTATGATTTTCATTGATATTGTAATTCAAACCCCCTTTTACATTTCCACCTAAAATATTTTTAAAGTCGGTTTTATATAAAGAAGCTTGTGTAGTTTTATTATACAAAAATGTATCTTCCCTTTGAAATCCTTGTTGAGAAACTGCACCTTGGAAAAAGGCTGAAAGTTTTTCAGTAGAATATTCTAATTGCGTAAATGCACCATACCATCTAACATAACCATTATTGTTATATTCAATTTTTTCTTGGTCTTTAACATTTGTCCAAGGATTCAGACTAGGTGAAGCTGCATAAGTTTCATATAAATATCTACCAGCTGGTTTGTTATTATCATCGGTATTGTCATAATAAACACTAGCTCCTAATCTGTCATTGATATTTCTAAAATGATACCCAACATAAGTTCTTGCATCAATACCAAAATCAAGTACTAATTTATCGCTTAATTTTGTATTTAAATCGATAACTGCACCATACCAGTCATGAGAATTGATGGACGCTCTTCTGGTAAATCCAGTTGATCTATTAGTGATATATTCTCCTGTGTGACCAGCAGCTGTACTTGGTGAAAGAGGCGCTCCAATACTATTAGGTTGTCCTGTATTGAATTTAACGAATTCATCGATTGGAAGTAATCCATCTGCAGTTTTATATGCTGCTGAATAAGGGCTTTTACCAATACTTCCTGTTCCTCCACCGCGACCCCAAGAACCATAGAATACGGATGATAATTTAGTTTTTTCAGTCATTTTATAATCCCAGTTTAATGACATTACGGGTTTATGGTAGAAATTTCTAGCCATTGAAAACTCTTCGCCATTTTTGTATCCCCAGTCAGAACTGTATTTGATATTTGGTTTGCCATCAGTACCATATTTCAAGTAATCAGAAACTGGATTTGCAAAGCTTCTTTGATTGTGCCATTGTGGTGCACCTGTAAAAGTAAATTGAATATCATGTTTCGCATTTGGTTTGTATCCAAAAGCAATAAAATAATTTTTTCCTTCAAATTTAGTTCCGTCAGCATATCCATCTCCTGTTGTAGAACTTAACAAAACAGAAGCAGAAAGTCCGTTTTTCATAATTCCAGTTGAATAAGAGGCTTGAGTTTTTAGGTAGTTATCATTACCAAAACCAGTTGAAACTGATCCGCCTTGTCTTAAATCAGAAGTTCTTGTCACAACATTGATTGTTCCTCCTACTGAAGAAATGGCCAATTTTGAAGAACCTAAACCTCTTTGTACTTGCATTGCTGAAGTAACATCTGATAATCCAGCCCAGTTACTCCAATACACAGCTCCATTTTCCATGTCGTTTACCGGAACACCATTAATCATTACGGCAACATTTCTTTGATCGAAACCGCGAATATTGATTCTTGAATCTCCAAAACCACCCCCTTGTTTTGTTACATAAACAGACGGTGTGTTATTCAAAATTTCTGGAAATTCTTGACTTCCTAATTTTTCTTGGATTTCAGCAGCTTTAATAGTGGAAACTGCAACAGGAGTTTTTCTGTCTTTAGCCACATCTATTACTCCAGAGGTTACTACAATTTCTTCTAATTCATTTGAATTAGCAGTTAAAACGATTGTTCCTAAATCAGTAGTAGCTCCATTTGAAACCTTGAACTTAATTGTTTTTGCTTCGTAACCTATAAAAGAAATAACCACTTCTCCAGCATTAGCCGCAGTATTGATAGTAAATTTACCGTCAAAATCTGTAGATGCGCCTGTTTTAGTTCCTTTTATGGCAACATTTGCTCCAGGTAAAGAGTTTTGACCATCGGTGATTTTTCCCGTGATTTTCCCTTGAGAAAACACCGTCGAAACTACCATAAATAGTAATCCTGAGAGTAACCAATTTTTCATTGTTTTCATTTTTGTTTAGTTTATTAGTTTTCGGCAAAATTCCAACATTTTATCAATAATAATGTTAAGGAAATGTTAATAAAAGGCGATTTATTAAAGCGATGTTAATAAAATATCACTTTTTTTTGGCAATTTGTTAATAAAAAAATCAATTATAAATCTGATTGTCAGATAATTATAAATTTTAAGTAATTAAAGCTATGGTTGATAAATAATTACAAAAATTAACTTAAAAAAACGAAACGAATTGCGATAAATCACATATTAAAACTTCTGATAAAAAAAGGAATTAGTGATCTAAACAGATACCTGTTTTTATAATTGAGAGAGGAATGATATTTATTTATTTTTCAAAAAGTGATTTAATAAAAACTCGGTAGAACTGTCGTGGGATTTTACTTTCTTGGAGTGTATTTCGTCTAGAATAGAATTTGCTAATTGTTTGCCAAGCTCAACTCCCCACTGGTCATAACTAAAAATATTCCAAATAATTCCCTGAACAAAAATTTTGTGTTCATATAAAGCAATCAAAGAACCTAGAGTTTTAGGAGTCAACTTTTGTATTAGGATAGTATTGGTAGGTTTGTTTCCGTTGAAAACTTTAAAAGGTAAAAGAAATTCGGCTTTTTCTACGGCAAGCCCTTGTTTGTCAAATTCGGCTTGAACTTGTTCTTTTGTTTTACCATTTAATAATGCTTCAGTTTGGGCGAAAAAGTTCGACATTAATTTGTCGTGATGATCCTCATCTCCGTATAATGGTTTTACAAAACCTATAAAATCTGTTGGAATCAACTTGGTCCCTTGGTGAATTAACTGAAAAAAGGCGTGTTGTGAATTGGTTCCAGGTTCTCCCCAAATGATGGTTCCTGTTTGGTAATCGACCGAATTTCCATCACGTGCAACACTTTTCCCGTTACTTTCCATAGTACCTTGTTGTAAATATGGAGCTAATTTTTGTAAATATTGTGAGTATGGAATTAAAGCTTCGCTTTCGGCTCCAAAAAAGTTGTTATACCAAATACTTAATAAAGCTAAGGTTACTGGAATATTTTTATTGAAATCGGCTGCTTTAAAATGATTATCCATTTCATTGGCACCATTTAATAATTCATTATAGTTTTCAAAACCAACAGCTAAACTAATCGAAAGTCCAACGGCGCTCCATAATGAAAATCGTCCTCCAACCCAATCCCACATTGGGAAAACATTTTCTGGATTGATTCCAAATTCAGTAACTTTTTGAATATTAGTGGATACCGCCACAAAATGTTTGGCTACATCTTCCTGTTTTGCTGATTGCAAAAACCATTTTCTTATAGTTTCAGAATTAGTTAGGGTTTCTTGTGTGGTAAATGTTTTGGAAACAATAACAAAAAGGGTTGTTTCTGGATTTAACTTTTTGATAATTTCATTTACGTGATCGCCATCCACATTCGAAACAAAATGAACATTTAAATGATTTTTATAAAACTGCAAAGCTTCAACAGCCATCGCAGGACCAAGGTCAGAACCACCGATTCCAATATTTACTATATCAGTAAATGGTTTTCCAGTAAATCCTTTTCTGTCACCATTTACCACTTCGTTGGTAAAATTCTTTATTTTATTTTTTACCTCAAAAATTTCCGGAATTACATTTTCTCCGTCAACTTTTATGATTGATGTTTCGGTTGCGCGCAAAGCGGTATGTAAAACTGCTCTATTTTCGGTCTGGTTGATGATATCTCCTTCAAAATATTTTGCAATTGCCTCTTTTAACTTTGATTCATTTGCTAACTCCTGTAACAAATCCATAGTTTCTTTGTTGATGATATTCTTTGAATAATCAACCACAAAATCGTTCCATTGTAAATGAAATTGAGCTGTTCTGGTATTGTCGTCATTGAACATTTCCTTCATTGAAACATTTTGCATCTCCTGAAAATGATTCTGAAGTTTAGACCAAGCGACAGTTGTTGTAGGATTTATATTTTGTAATGCCATTTTGATATCGATTCTTAATATTTTGAATAATCTTTTTTCTTTTCGAAGCGCAAATTTACACTTTTAGTTTGTAAATAATAATTACTTTTTGGGATTATAGATTTGCAACGCTATCTAATTCCCGCTTCAAAGGTTTCATTTGGGTCATAAACCGGGGTAAGTTTTTCTTGTCCATAGGTTGTGAATTGGGCAATTTTAGTTTTAAAGCATCAACTTGTACACCGTTTTTCCAAAATCGATAACAAACATGTGGTCCTGTTGCCAGTCCTGTGCTTCCTACCTTTCCGATGATTGCTCCTTGACTAACTCTTTGCCCTCTTCGAACCAAGATTTTTGACATATGTAAATATTGGGTCGAATATGTTTTGTCGTGTTTTACTTTAACGAAATTTCCGTTTCCTGCAGTATAGCCCGTTTGTTCCACAATTCCGGATGCGGTTGTCATAATAGGCGTTCCTGTTGGCGCAGCATAGTCGGTTCCTTTGTGTGCTTTCCATACGAGTTGCACCGGATGAAATCTGTTTTTAGTAAAATGGGAAGTAATATTTGCAAATTTAAGTGGCGCTTTGAGAAAGAAGTTTTTGAGTGCTTTTCCTTGATCGTCGTAATAATCCAGTTTGCTCGACGCTGGGTTTTGTGCAAACGGAAATGCATAAATTAATTTTCCTTTATATTCAAAAAAGGCTGCTTTTAAACTATCGACACCATCATAAATAGTGTCGTCAATATATCTTTCGGTAAAAGTGATGGCGAATTTGTCTCCTTTTTGTAACTTGAAAAAGTCAATCGACCAGGCATATACTTTTGTTAATTTATTGGACAAAGCCGCATCAACTCCTTGTTTGTTCAGTGCTTCGGATAATGATCCATCTAATTTTCCAGAAATTGTTCTTTGTTTTATCCTGATGGGTCTTGTTTTTTTATAAACCAATACGGAATCCCTTAAATCAATAACATAATAGCTTGTTCTATCAGGCTGATAAACGATGGCTTTTAATTTTTTATATCGGTCTTTAGATCTTAGTAAAGTAAATGCTTTTCCTATTCTAACAGTTCTCACGTTGAAACTATCCCTAGCTTTTTCGATGATGTCATAAACTTTTTTGTTTCCAATGTTTTGATTTTCAATAATACTGCCAAAGGTGTCTCCTTTTCTAATGGTGTCATTCAAAACATTGAAATCATTGGATTTGAATCCGAATTGTTCTATTTCGGTTCGTGGTTTTTCATCTGGGATTATACTTATAGAATCAGTTTGTTTACAAGAAAACAGTGAAAATAGGGTAATTATAAGAAGGTGTATTTTTTTCAAAAAATGTGTTTTATGCAATTATATTATTTTTCTATTTAGAAACCTCTCCTAAATTATAGCAATAAAAATAGTTTCGGTTTTTGAATTTTTTGGCTCGGTATTTATTCTCTACATTCACAAGAACTGATACTGAATTAACGTTATTGTTCAATATCTTTTATTTTAAATTGATTCTTTAATCCTTTAAAGCCCTCAAGGTCAGCTTTGATTGAACCTACTGCAAGACTTGCTTTTATTCGAATGGGCAATTTGTTGTCATCGTCTGAAACCCAAACGGTTAAACTTTCCTGTTCTTTAAAAACTCGACCAGATTGTACTAACGGTCTAAAAATCATAGTCGAAATAACTCCAAATTTAGTCGTAATATCTTCACGCCCTAAGAATTTTAACTTAAATTTTGTGGTTTCATCATCAAAAAACATATCAATGGCCACGAATTCACCAGGTTTTATTTTGTCGATATTTGGATAATTTCGCAAATAATAGAAAGATGACATAATGTCTTGAGTGTTTTTCGGGATGTCAAGTGTTTTTTCGGTTTTGTTTTTATAATCCTTTACAAGAATTTTATTTTCAGATTGATTAAAAAAACCTTCTTGATTTTTGGTATATCCACCTTCATCAATTTTTCTAACAAACTGGTAAGGATTTCTGGTTTCTTTGTCGATATAACTTTCGTAAAGATCGTCTACTTTAAAGAAAAATCTGGACATTCCCGTAGTGTATCCTTTGCCCACAACGTGAAAGACTTTTTTACCATTCATCGATGCATCTTTAACCTCCATTGTTGCATAGCCTGCATTTATAAATCCATAATGAATTCGAAATTTAAACCATTCTCCCACATCATAAGCATCTCCTTTTTGAGAATCAAAACTCACAGTGGTAACAAATAGTAATAGTAGAATTATTTTTTTCATTTTTTAGCTATTTACTGACTCCAATTGCAAATTTTGTTCCAAATGTATTAAAACAAAAAAACTCAGTCAAATAATGACTGAGTTTTTAAGCTATTAACTAACCAAAAAAATTATAAATTATTAAAATTTATATGAAATATGGAAGGAAACCACCCCTTCCAGTTTTCGAGTGCAAAGGTAATTAACAGTGCAATTGTTTTTTGGTAAATAATAAAGTTTAACACAACATTTGCATGAGCTTATATTGTTTATGGTTTATTTTTTCACATAGTATAAAAAAAAGATGTTTTCACAGTATTTCTCGTAATTTATGGCGTTCTCTAAAAACAAAAAAAGTTGTTTTTTATAAAATTTAAAACCAAAATCCAAGACTAATCCAGGTATATCCCTTTTGGTTTTCGGGCGACCATGAATGTTTAATTTCTAGAGGTCCAACAATGGTTTCTAGGCCGTATCCAACTGCATAACCAGAATGTTTTGGAAGAGAAAGCCAATCCAAGGTTTGAAAAAGATCGTCTTCTAAGTTGGCGTAATTTGCAGTAAAATTCAAATGATTTTTTTTAAAAATTTCATAATCAATAGTTGCAGAAGTTTTTAAATAACTATTTGCGGCCAAACTTAAAAAATCATATCCATAAAAATGTTTGAGATTATCTATGGAGTTATAACCATATCCTCCCAAAACAAAATCAAAGAAGGACACGCTTTGTCCCCCAAAAGTAAACCCACCTTCGGTTTGTATCTTAAGAGTTGTTTTTTTGAAAATGGTCGTTGCTACCCCTAAATCAGCTTTTGCAATAGAAAAGGGTGTAAATTGTTTTGTGTAATTTGAGGAAAATAGATAAGATTGAATGTCACCTGAAAAATACCAGCCTTTTTTTGGAAAATATTTATTGTCAAAAGAGTCGTATTTTGCATATCCAAAAGCGCTGATATAATTACTTTTATCAATGATAGGAGCAATGCTGGCAAGTGTTTGTGACCGGATGTCTAAAAATTTAAGCTCAATCCCAGTACCTAATAGAAATTTTTGTGTAAACAAGGTTTGAAAATAAATTTGGTTTGTTAAGTCTGAAAAATCCACATTGATGGAGTTTATATTTAAAGGAACTAAGTTTAATCCCGCTATTTCTTTGGTCACATTTTTGTTAAATTGGTTAAATTGAGATTTAAAACCAAAGCTCCAATAAGATCCGTTATCAATATAATAATCTAAATTATATCTGAAATTATCACCAGCCACAATGTCTAGTGAAGTAATATCGTTTTTAAAAAATATTTTTTTCTGGGTCAAATTTACTAAAACCGCACTTTTAAATAAGTCGTCATAGTGTAATCCAAATTTCAAAAATGTTTTGTTAGAACTTTCTGTTAGGGTTAATATTAAATCATCTCTCGAATTTTTGTCTTCTAATGAATAGTTTATGGCGCTAAAATTTTGAGTGGCATTTAGATTGTCGATTCCTTTTTTTAAGTCGGCATAGCTTATATTGTCCTTTTCTTTAAAAGGTAATTTCCCTTTTATAAATAATGGGGTGTAATTTTTCAAAGGATTTATAATAATCTTATTTATATGAATGCTGTCAACTTGTGGTTTTAAGTTGTTTTGTACAAATTCTTCTTTGTTTCCGTATTTCTGTAATTGTTCATAAACTGCAAAAGCAGCTTCTTCACCTTTTCTAATAATTTCGGTTCCTTCACTAAATGAAATTATTCCGTAGTCTTTAATGTCTGGTTTTATATAAACATCGGTTTCTTTTATTTTTTTCTTCATTTTCTCTATCGTCTGAATAGCCGAAATTTGTCCCAATATTTTTGTTGCTTCTGTGAGTTCGTTTCTGTCTAATAAACCATCTTGAACGTCCACGCCAATAATGATGTCAGCTCCTAGGTTTCTAATCTCCTCAATAGGGTAATTATTAGCTACACCTCCGTCCACAATTAGTTTTCCATCAATTTCAACAGGAGAAAATAAAGAGGGAAATGCCGAGCTTGCAATCATGGCATGCGCCAAATTACCTTTGTTCAAAATAATTTGTTCCCCAGTTTCTATATTTGTGCCAATACATAAAAAAGGAATTTTCAATTTATTAAAATCTCTCACGTGTCTTACATTTCTAGTAAGCGTGGTCAATAAGTTGTAGTTATATATTCCTTTTGAAAGGGCCTCGGGGACGCCAACTTTGAATTTATTAAATGGCAAAACGACAGCATATAACTCATCATTTCTTTTTTCGTAAAAGTTCTTAGAGGATCGAGGGGTAAAATCTCGAAGTAATTCGTCAAAATTTGTTTTTCTAAAAATGGAATCAATTTGCGTTGCTCCATATCCAGAAGCATAAAGCCCTCCAATAACTGATCCCATACTGGTACCACCAATATAGTCAATTTTGATGCCAGCTTGCTCCAAAACTTTTAAAACCCCAATATGCGCAAATCCCTTGGCTCCGCCACCGCTAAGAACCAAACCGATTTTTGGTCTTTTTATGGTGTCTTGCGAAAAAGACGGAAGAAAAGTAATAAACAGAAAAACGAATAATAGACCCTTTTTCATTTTGACTAACTATTAGTTTTGTAAAAGTCGGTAATTTTTTTGGCTTTCGATATACCTATAACGTCAGAAATTTCTTTTTCAGTGGCTAATTTCAATCTTTTAACACTTTTGAAATGTTGAATTAACATTTGCATCGTTTTTTCGCCAATTCCCGGAATACTTTCAATCGAAGAATTGAGTGCTGATTTACTTCTTTTGTCTCGATGAAAAGTAATTCCAAAACGGTGCGCTTCGTTCCGCAATTGCTGAATAACTTTCAACGTTTCCGACTTTTTGTCTAAATACAAAGGAATCGAATCGCCAGGATAAAACAATTCTTCCAACCTTTTGGCGATTCCTATTATCGTGATTTTTCCGCGCAATCCTAATTCATCAATACTTTTCAAAGCCGATGATAACTGTCCTTTTCCTCCATCGATGATGATGAGCTGTGGCAAAGGTTCATTTTCGTCCAATAATCGTTTGTATCTTCTATAAACCACTTCGGTCATCGAAGCAAAATCATCTGGTCCTTCGACGGTTTTTATATTGAAATGACGGTAATCTTTTTTGCTTGGTTTTCCGTCTTTAAAAACCACGCAAGCAGCGACAGGATTGGTTCCTTGGATATTCGAATTGTCAAAACATTCTATGTGTCTCGGTTCAACCGGCAATCTCAAATCTTTCTGCATCTGCGCCATAATTCTATTGGCGTGACGGTCAGGATCTACGATTTGCAGTTGTTTCAATTGCTCAATTCTATAAAATTTAGCGTTGCGAATAGACAAATCCAGAATTTGTTTTTTATCTCCCAATTGCGGAACGGTTACTTTTATGTTTTCGCCAACTTCAACCACAAAAGGAACAATTATTTCTTTTGACAACAACTTAAACCGTTCTCGAAGCTCAATAATTGCCAATTCTAATAATTCTTCGTCGGTTTCGTCCAATTTCTTTTTAATTTCCATTGTGTGAGAACGAATAATCGAACCGTGGGAAATTTGCAAAAAGTTCACAAAGGCGGCACTTTCGTCAGAAACTATCGAAAACACATCGATATTAGTGATTTTTGGATTTACAATAGTGGAACGCGATTGGTAATTTTCGAGAACTTCAATTTTTTCTTTTATTTTCTGTGCTTCTTCAAAGTGCATTTTACTTGCCAAATCAGTCATCAATTTTTTGAAATCCTTCATTGATTCCTTGAAATTTCCTTTGAGGATTTCCCGAATGGCATCGACTTGTTTTTGGTAATTTTCCAAAGTTTCAAATCCCTCGCAAGGCCCTTTGCAATTGCCAATATGATATTCCAGACAAACCTTGAATTTTCCGTTTTCTATATTCGATTTACTCAAATCAAAATTGCAAGTTCGCAACGGATACAATTCTTTTATTAAATCTAATATAGTGTGTACTGTTTTGAAATTAGTGTATGGTCCAAAATATTCCGAACCATCCTTGACCATTCTTCTGGTAGAAAATATTCTTGAAAAAGGTTCTTTTTTAATGCAAATCCAAGGATAACTTTTGTCGTCTCGCAACAAGACATTATAGCGTGGCTGCAATGTTTTTATGAGATTATTTTCCAATAAAAGCGCATCTGTTTCGCTGGGAACAACAATGTGTTTTATGGTTACGATTTTCTTGACCAGCACATTAGTTTTGGCAGTGTCGTGTATTTTGTTGAAATAAGAAGAAACTCTCTTTTTTAAATTCTTGGCTTTACCCACATACAAAATTTTCCCTGCCGCATCATAATATTGATACACGCCGGGACTATCAGGCAAGGTTTGAATTTGAAGTTCGAGACTTGGATTGTTCATATAACAAAGTTAACCGAAAAACTTCAAGTTCCAAATTCAGAAAACCTACAGATTATCCCATTTATAAAGATTTATAAAATTATCTTTGTGAAAAATATTTAGCAATGATTTACTGGAAAAAACTTTCTCAAGAAGAACGAAAAAACAGAATAGAAAGAGCATTGGACGAAAATGTAAATTTCTCTAAAGATGCTTCACTTGGTTATCCGGCTTCCAAACTGGACGGAAAAGTATTTTATGATGACGCCCCTTTTTTGCAAGATGCACCAACTTTGAAAACATACGTGGCAAACCCAAATCATATTGGCTGCCATACTTTGGGAACTTCCGAAAAGGCTTTTAAAGGGACTCAGGAAATGGAACGAGAGGTTTTAAACGTTATTGCGGTTGATATTTTCAAGGCAGAACCCGATTCGATTGACGGTTATATTTCACCTGGCGGTACCGAAGCCAATATTCAAGCTATGTGGATGTATCGTAACTTTTTTATGTACCAAAAAGGAGCAAAATTGGGCGAAATAGCAATCTTGGCTTCTGAAGATACCCATTATTCCATCCCGAAAGGCGCCAATATTTTGATGTTAGACTGGTTGAAAATTTCTGTTTCTTTCGAAAAAAGAGAAATCGACAAAGTGGCTTTGGAAAACGAAATCATCAAAGCAAAACAAAACGGAAAAAAATATTTTATTGTAGTTGCCAATATGGGGACCACAATGTTTGGCTCGGTCGATAATCCTGAAGATTACACTTCGGTTTTAGAAAAACACAATGCCGAATACAAACTCCATATTGACGGAGCTTACGGCGGATTTGTCTATCCGTTTAGCAACCAGAAATCGACTATTAATTTTAGCAATCCAAAAATAAGTTCCATTACAATCGATGCCCACAAAATGTTGCAATCCCCTTATGGAACCGGCGTTTTTATTTGCCGAAAAGGACTCATTGAGAACGTTTTGACCAAGGAAGCCGAATATGTAGAAGGAATGGATTTAACACTTTGCGGAAGCCGTTCTGGAGCTAATGCAGTGGCGGTTTGGATGATTTTGTTTACGTATGGTCCATTTGGCTGGTTCGAAAAAGTGAGCATTTTGCAAATGAGAACCCAGTTTTTGTGCCACGAATTGGACGAATTGAACATTAAATATTTCAGGGAACCTTTTATGAATATCGTGACCATTCATTCTGAATATATTCCCGAGGAAATTGCCAAGAAATTTGATTTAGTTCCCGAACAACATAATGAAAACAATAAATGGTACAAAGTTGTGCTTATGGATCACGTAGAAGTGCAACATTTGACCACTTTTATAAACGAATTGAAAGCAACTATCAATGCTTAAAAAGCAATTACGGGTAAAATACAAAGCCTTGCGAAACCAACTTTCCGAAAATGAGTTGGAAGAAATGAGTTTGGCTATTGCCAATAAAGTCTTGACGCTTCCTATCTGGGAGAAAACCTATTTTCATATTTTTCTGCCGATTACGGAACATAAAGAAGTCAATACGGAGTATATTTTGCATTTACTTTCCGGTAAAGACAAGGAAATCATCGTCTCAAAAAGTAATTTCGAAACCAGAGAAATGACACATTTTCTTTTGACGGACAATACCAAAATCAAGAAAAACGAATACAATATTCCTGAACCAGTTGATGGATTAGAAGTTCCTACCAATAAGATTGAGGTGGTTTTTATTCCGCTTTTGGCTTTTGACAACGCTGGACATCGTGCAGGTTATGGCAAAGGATTTTACGACAAATTCCTGACGGAATGCAAGCCAGAAGCCCTAAAAATTGGACTTTCCTTCTTTGAACCCGAAGAGAAAATTGAAGATATTTTTGAAAACGACGTAAAACTGGATTATTGCGTGACCCCGAATGAAGTTTATGAGTTCTAATTTAAAAATAAAATAGACGAACAAACTTTTCAGTTCATTCGTCTATTCTCTAAAAATCTATTTCTTAAAAAGATTATTTTTCCAAAGCGTACCTTCTGGCAACTTCATCCCAGTTAATTACATTAAAAAAAGCTTCAATATAATCAGGTCTTCTGTTTTGATAATGCAAATAATAAGCGTGTTCCCAAACATCCATTCCAAGGATTGGTCTTCCGCCACAACCTACACCAGGCATTAAAGTATTGTCTTGATTTGGCGTTCCGCAAACTTCCAATTTTCCGTCTTTCACACAAAGCCAAGCCCATCCTGAACCAAATTGTGTAGCTCCCGCTTTTGCAAAAGCAGCTTTAAATGCGTCAAAAGAACCAAAAGAGCTTTCAATTGCGGCTAATAATTCACCAGTTGGAAGTCCGCCACCGTTTGGAGACATAATTGTCCAAAACAAACTGTGATTAAAATGTCCACCGCCGTTATTACGAACAGCCATATTTTTCATATCAAGATTTGTCAAAATATCTTCAATGCTTTTTCCTTCTAAATCAGTTCCTGCAATTGCAGCATTAACGTTCGTGACATAAGCATTATGATGTTTTGTGTGATGGATTTCCATCGTGCGCGCATCAATATGAGGTTCCAATGCATCGTATGCATAAGGTAATTGTGGTAATTCAAAAGCCATAATATAGTTGTTTAATGATTTAAAAATATTTTATTCAAAATTAAACAATTAACTTTGGAATTGGAAATTCTATTTCGTTATAGTTTTATTAAATTAATTGATAGTGCGATTTATGTTACACCGAGCTTGTCGAAGTGAGGAGCTATTTCCTGCTGTCATTCCAATCTCGCCAAGAAAAATGGCGAGGATTTTCCCTTCCATCAGGGCTAGGACATTCGGGATAAAGATGAAAATAGGTTTTTGAATGAAGATTAACGATTTTAAAACACTTCTAGCCGTTAAACTTGAATAATTCTATTATGTTTATTTCTAAAGCTTTTGACACTATTTCCAAAGTAGAAAGGGTTGCATTTGCTCTGCCAGCTTCTAATCTGGACATATTACTTTTCTCAAAATTACATTTGGCAGCCAAATCCTGTTGAGATATATTTTTCTCTTTACGGATCTTCTGAATTCGTTTGCCAACTTGTATTTGTATTGATTCTTCCAAACTTTAATTATCATTTACAACAAGTCAAAATTTGTTTTGTACCTTTTTAATATGGTATTATAAATTTATTTTGCCCAAATGAGGAAAACCGTAAAGTAATCGTTTTTTTCTATGGTAGGTTTGTGAGAGGATTAGAGTTATTAGACACCTTTGAGAAACGTTACCTGAAAAAAGACTTGAAAAACTTTGATTTATTCAAGAAATCTAAGGAACGGTTAGTATTCTAACATTCGCTAAAGGTAAATTATAGCGGGGAAAATTAGCCGAACGGATACCCAAAAAAGATAGTAGGCAATCTAAAAATCAATGCAATGAAAAAAATTATTTTTTTATGCTTTAGTGTAGTGTTCACTAATTTTATTTGGGCACAAACTGTTTCTGTAAATCCAAGCCCATTAGTAACCGAAGTTGGAATACCTACTAATTACAGTTTAACCTTAAATCCAGGCACATCAGCAGGCTATACACACTATAGAATTGATCATTGGCTTATTACTGCTAATATTGGTAGTGGTACAATTGCAGGTAGTATCAATGGTCAAAACACCTATTCCTATTTTTATAATCCACCTCTTCAGGCAAGTTCTTTATCAAATAATACAACTATTAACATACCAATAACATACGGAAGCAATGCTCCTGATAGTGACAACATTGAATTTCAGGTATCTGGATTTTACGGAACTGTAGATTCTCAAGGAAATTTCCTTACAGGCCCAGCCTTTTTTGCAAAATATACTAAACAAAATGGAGATTCAGGTTATCCGGTTGATGTAAAAATTGTTTGCTCTCCCACAATAAATAATCCTACAATCTTAGATTGTTGTAGTAATAATGTCCAATTCTGTGCTACTGGTTACTGTGATGCAAACGCATTTACTTGGACAATTTCAGGAGCTACAATTGTGTCTGGACAAGGAACAAGTTGTGTGTCTGTAACACCAAATATTAACGGAAATGTAACGGCAACTTGTTTAGTAAAAAGAAGTACAGGTTTAGCAAGTTATACAGCAACAAGTACAAAAAATATTACTAGAACCGCAAGAACTGCCTCATTTACTCCAAATTATAGTACCACACCACCCTATAATTATATTTGTAAGGGAAGTGGAGGGTTGCAAATGAATATGCCTTCTCAATGCGGCATTTCAAACATTAATTGGTTCGCTCCAAATTGCACTATCTCGGGTCAAAATACATTGACACCAACCATAACTCCCACAAGTGCAATACCAACTGGGGATTCAATAGACATATATGCTGAAGTTTCTTTTACTGGTGGTTGTATTGTAACAACTCCTGTGGTTTCATTCAAAATTTTAGACAGTACAACTGCTCAAACTCCACAAGGTTATTTTACTGTAACATCTTCAAATGGCACTTCAATTTGTACAGCCGAAATCTTTGACTTGTCATTTGTAAGCACTGATGGTTTTAATAATGGAATAACTACCGTTTCTCCTGAATTTCTTTGGGGACCTGGCGATCCTATTCATTATAAAAACGGCAAACCTACAACAGTTACGGTATCTAATAAAAATCTGTGTACCGGATTATCAACTAGTAAAACTTTTTCTGTCTATCCGCCAGCACCTTGTGCTTCTAATGCTAAATTAGCTTCAAAAGGTAAATTGATAACTAGTACTAAAGTTGAGTCAACGGAAATTTTGGCTTCGTCCCTACTTATAACTCCTAACCCAACAAATGGTACTATCAAAGCTATGCTATCTGATAACTATTCAGGCAATTATCAAATATTTGATATTAATGGGGTTTTACTGCAAGAAGCAAAATTTGACAATCAAACAGAATTACAAATAGAATTGTCTCAAAAACTAAAATCAGGCATATATATTCTCAAAGTGATTACAGAAACTACTATTTTTACAGGCAAAATCATTTTAGATAAATAAGTATGAAAAAGTTAGTAATAGCATTTATCTTGAGCATTGCCCTATCGGGCAATGCTCAAGATTTAAGTAATTGGCAAGTGGGTTTAAACATAAATCCTTTTATTTACAATAGAATAAATACAAATTATAAACCTGAAAAAGCAAAACAAAATTTTCCAAATGGTTTTGGGTATGGTTTAACCATCGAAAAAAACTGGAACGACCATTGGGGGGTTAAAACAGGTTTTGAATTTAGTAACCAAAACCAAAAATATGATAACTATTGGTTAACTGGTAATGTTTATAAATCAACAGTAAATGCGGATTTTAATTATTATAAATTGCCAATTACAATTCAATATTTCTATCCGATTAAAGAAAACTTGTATTTAACATTTAATCAAGGTATTCAAATTTCACGCCTTAATGATTATAAAACTGTGATAGATGATGAGTTAGAAACACTCACGATAACTCAAGATATATATCATTTTTATTATAAACAAATAAACACTGAGAATCTAGATAAAACAGATAGAAATCTTATTTATAAAAAACAAACCTACGGCATTATTGGTTCAATAGGGTTAAAAGGTTTTCTGTCAAAAAAAATATCCTATTCAACAAATCTAAGATACGAATATGATTTATCATCAGCGGATACAGACAAAGCATTTTTTTCAGATAATCACAATACAAAAAATTTTCGTTTAGGTTTAGAATTAGGATTACAATATCAATTTTCTCTAAATGGTTGCAGTTTTTGTAAAAACCAACCACATTAGAAAAAATTATGCTATTGTTTTTTTTATTCTAAAACAAGTAACTCAAATAAAAAAAATGAAAATCAATAAAAGTTTATTCATAGCAACTTTATTAGTTGCAGTTTCTTCAAATGCTCAAATAGACAAAGGAAATTGGATGATGGGAGGCGGGGCAACATTTTCAAGTAGTAAAAACAAATATGATGGCATAACTAGTAAAAGTACAGGATTTCAAATTCGCCCTATTATTGGATATTTTATAATTGATAAACTTGCCGTTGGAACTTCAGGAGAATTTTCATTTGTAGGTTCAAGTCAAAATTTTAATACTTATGGGATTGGTCCATTTGTTAGATATTATTTTTTAGAAAAAGAAAAAACAATCAATATTTTTTCGGAAGTAAGCTATGAATTTAGTTCAATAACTCAGGTACATTCAAAAGCAGAAAATTTTAAAATAAAAGCGGGAACAGTATTTTTTTTAAATAGTAGCGTAGGGCTTGAAGTAGCATTAAATTATCTAAATCAAAAAGTTAATGATGGTACTCAAAACAATAATGTTTTTTTAGGTGTTGGTTTTCAAATACATTTAGAGAAAGAATAAAAAAAACGGAAAATGCGTTTTTTAAATTAGGTCCGACTTTTCAATATTTTAAAGAACCTTTGGCTAAATCCAAAGGTTTTTTTGTTGAATTTATTGGCTTTCAGGATTAAGATTTAAAAACAATTGAAAGTTATGAATCTTTGTATTACATTTAATGCTGATTAAACAAAATCTAATATGCAAAGACCCTCATTCTCCATATACGATGCATCTGCAGGTTCCGGAAAAACCTATGCGCTTGTCAAAGAATACCTGAAAATCATTCTTGTTGCGCCTAAAAATGATGCCTATCGCAACATTCTCGCCATTACGTTTACCAACAAAGCGGTTCACGAAATGAAAAGCAGAATTGTGGGCAGTTTGTCTGAATTTGCCAAAGACGAACCAAGCGAAAAAGCGCAGGACTTAATGCAACATTTGGCGATTGAAACTGAACTTTCCATCATTCAAATCAAAACCAAATCACAGCAAATTATCAAGCATATTATTCATAATTATGCTGCCTTTGATATTTCTACAATAGATAAATTCACGCACAAAGTCATTCGTGCTTTTGCACACGATTTGGGGTTGCCAATGACTTTTGAAGTAACATTGGATACTGAAAATCTACTCATTGAAGCCGTCGATGCAATTATTGCGCAGGCTGGCGAAGATGAAACCTTGACCAAATTGCTCATCGATTTCACGATGGAAAAAACAGATGACGACAAATCTTGGGATATTTCACGCGAAATTCTCGAAACGGGTCGTTTGGTTCTCAATGAAAATAACCGAAATGAAATCACCCATTTTCAAGATAAAACCATTTCGGAATTCGTCGAAATAAAAAACAAACTCGCCGAAGCCTGCAAGGTTTTGGAAAAAGAAAACACGGAATTTGCCGAAAGTGCTTTGCTTTTAATCGAAAAAAACGGGATTGACATCAAATCCTTTTCTGGCTCCTATTTCCCTAAACATTTGCAAAGTATCCAAGAAGGAAAATTCAACCCAAAAAACAAAACCTACCACGAATCCGAAGACATAAAAATCAATAAAACCGCCAAGGACGGAGCAATTATCGAAAGTATAATCCCTGAATTATTGCAAATTCTCGACAAAATCTATAAGAACTTTGAAAAACGGGATTTCTATAAAGCATTCTTAAAAAATATTACGCCATTATCTTTGTTGAATACCGTCAGCAATGAATTGGCAAAAATTCAAAGTGAACAAAATGTGCTTTCCATTTCCGAGTTTAACGCCATTATTCATCGGGAAATTCAAAACCAACCAGCGCCATTTATTTATGAAAGGATGGGAGAACGCTACCGACATTTTTTTATCGATGAGTTTCAGGACACTTCTGAAATGCAATGGCAAAATCTGATTCCGCTGATTGACAACGCGACTTCAAGCGAAATTGACGGAGAAAAAGGAACTTTGATGATTGTGGGAGATCCAAAACAATCTATTTACCGTTGGCGTGGCGGCAAAGCCGAACAGTTTATAGAGTTAAGCAAAGACCAAAATCCGTTCAACAATCCCGATAAAGTTTTAGAACATTTAGACAAAAACTACCGTAGTTATTCGCAAATAATTGAATTCAACAACGATTTTTTTCAATTGTTGGCCAATGAATTTGAGCACGAAGATTACAAAGATTTATACGAGAATCACAGCCATCAAAAAAGTAATAATAAAACTGGTGGTTATGTGAATATTTCTTTTATCCCAAAAGCAGAAGAAAGCGAAGACGACGAAGACGCATTGGATAAAACGGAATTGTATGTTTTGGCGACTTTAAACACGATTCAAAAAGTGGTAAAGCAAGGTTTTGAATACAAGGATATTGTTATTCTGACCAGAAAACGTACTCAAGGAATTGCAGTAGCCAATTATTTGACAGAGCAAGGAATTCCGCTTTTGTCATCAGAAACCTTGATGATAAAAAACGCCACCGAAGTTCGATTCATTATCTATTTATTAAAGTACTTAAAAAACAATTCTGATAAAGAATCAAAGGCCTATTTCTTGCACTATTTAGCGCAAAATAGCCAAGATAAATTGCCTGTTCACGATTTTATTGCACAAGGAATGGGACATACAAATGAAACGGATTTCGAGAATTGGCTGGAGAGTTTTGATGTTAGTTTGTCTTTTCAAAATATCAGAAAAAAATCTTTGTATGAAGCCGTGGAAATCATCATTTCGAAGTTTTTGAATCCCCAAAAGAGCAACTCGTATGTTCAATATTTCCTTGACATCGTTCTCGAACGAGATATTCGGAATCAAGCCGGTATATCGGATTTTTTGAATTTTTGGGACAAAAATTCGGAGAAATTCAGCATCCCTTCGCCCGAAGGAAACAACGCGGTTCGGATAATGACCATTCATACTTCTAAAGGATTGGAATTTCCGGTTGTAATTATGCCTTTCGCAGATGAAGATTACAGCCGAAGTCCAAAAAACAAATTATGGATTGACACAGAAACAGAAAATTTCGGACTGACTAAAGTTTTGGTTGACAACAGCAAAGCGGTTGAAAGTTTTGGAGAAACAGCAAAATCAGTTTATGTCCAAAAATCACAGGAAGAATTATTGGACAATGTTAATATTTTATACGTTGCATTAACTAGAGCCGAAGAGCAATTGTATGTGATTTCGAGTATGAATTTAGACGCCAAAGGTGTTGCAAGAAAGAACAATATGTCCGCTTTTTTCGTTAATTATTTGGTTAACAAAGGACAATTTGAAGAAGATAAATTCGAATATGAATTTGGAAACCCTATCAAAATGTCAGCCGAGAAAAAACACGTCGATACTTTGAAAACTATTCCTTTAGTTTCGGAAATTTTGAATCCAAAAAACATCAAAATTGCCCAGCGAGAATCCCTGATGTGGGGAACACATCAGCAAGAAGCTATTGAATATGGAAATGTAATTCACGAAATTTTAGCTTTTGTAAAAACCAAAGCGGATGTTGATTTAGCTATTACAAAAGCTATCGAAAGCGGATTAATTACTTTAAATCAAAAGGATTTGGTTCACAATACTATTCAGGAAATTGTCAATCATTCCGAACTTTTAGACTATTTTTCTGAAGGAAACGAAGTGTTGAATGAACAGACAATTATTCAAAAACAAGGAAAAACCATCAAACCTGACCGAATGGTTTTGACTGAAGACAAGGAAGTCTTTTTATTGGATTATAAAACGGGGACGCACAATCCTAAATACCAATTGCAATTGGAAAATTATCAAAATGCCATTGAATTAATGGGTTACAAAGTTGTAAAAAAAGCACTTATTTATATAGGACAACAAATCAATGTAATAAATTTGTAGAAAACTGTGAGACTTAAATATAAGAAATAAAAATATGTACGGAAAAATTAAAGAATACCTGCAATCTGAACTTCAAACCATTGAAGATAACGGAATTTTCAAAAAAGAAAGAATCATCACTTCTCCACAAGGAGCAGAAATTACTGTTAATGGGAAAACTGTTTTGAATTTTTGTGCCAATAATTATCTCGGATTGTCGTCGCATCCCGAAGTAATTCAGGCAGCAAAAGACACAATGGACACACACGGTTTTGGAATGTCGTCTGTTCGCTTTATTTGTGGGACTCAGGATATTCACAAAACATTGGAAAAAAAGATTTCCGATTTCTATGGAACCGAAGATACGATTTTATATGCTGCGGCTTTTGATGCCAATGGAGGTGTTTTCGAACCTTTATTAAACGAAAACGATGCCATAATATCAGACAGTTTGAATCACGCATCTATTATTGATGGTGTTCGTTTATGCAAAGCAGCCCGTTATCGCTATGAAAACAGTAATATGGAAGATTTGGAACAACAATTAATAAAAGCGAACGAAGCTGGAGCGCGTTTTAAATTAATTGTAACCGATGGAGTGTTCTCAATGGATGGAGTTGTTGCTCCGCTAGATAAAATTTGCGACCTAGCTGACAAATATGACGCAATGGTTATGGTCGATGAATGTCACGCTGCTGGATTCATTGGTGCAACCGGAAAAGGAACGCTCGAAGCAAAAGGTGTTATGGGAAGAGTTGACATTATTACTGGCACATTAGGGAAAGCCCTCGGCGGTGCAATGGGAGGTTATACTACTGCAAAAAAAGAGATTGTCGAAATACTGCGTCAAAGATCCAGGCCTTATTTATTTTCAAATTCATTGGCTCCTGCAATTGTTGGGGCTTCTATAAAGGTTTTTGAATTGTTGGAAAAAGATACAATCCTTAGGGATAAACTCGAATGGAACACAAATTATTTCAAAAAAGGAATGAAAAAGGCAGGTTTTGACATCATTGATGGGGATTCGGCCATCGTTCCGGTGATGCTTTATGACGCAAAATTAGCACAAACTATGGCTAATAACTTGTTAAAAAAAGGAATTTATGTGATAGGATTCTTTTTTCCAGTAGTGCCAAAAGACAAAGCGAGAATAAGAGTCCAACTTTCTGCAGCCCACTCAAAAGTGCACTTAGACAGGGCAATTGAGGCTTTTGTCGAAGTCGGGCAAACTTTAAATGTAATTTAGAATGAAAAAATTTATGTTTTTTTTTCAGTATTTTCTTTTGTAGTTAAAAAATTACACATTACTTTTGTAGCATTAAAAATACTAATCTAACAAAATCAAGTATGAAACATCTAAACAAATTTTTATTTGCTGTGATAATGGTATTGAGTTTTAACTCATATGCACAAGACAGTAACAACCCGTGGGCTATCTCTTTTGGGGTAAATGCAGTTGATACAAAAACTGGTGCTGGCGGAGGTCACAATTCTCTAAACGCAACTTTTTCTAATGCATTTGCCGTTAAAGATAATTGGAACATTCTTCCTTCAGTGTCGTATCTTAGTTTGTCTAAATACGTAGGGGATAATTTCTCTTTTGGAATTCAGGGGTCTATTAACAAAATTAGTAAGTTTGTTAGTTTTACCGGTAATAGTAGTATAGCAGGTACCAATTCTAGAGGGTATAGAGTTACAAATCCAGGAGATTTAATGTATTACGGTATTGACGCAAGTGTTAAATACAGTTTTATGAGTCTAATCAAATCTAAAGTGATTGATCCTTCGTTACATCTTGGTGGAGGTTATACTTTCTTTGGTGATAATAGCTTTGGAACTGTAAATCCAGGTCTTGGTTTAACTTTTTGGTTTTCTGAAAACGTTGGTTTTTCACTTGAGAGCACTTATAAAAAATCATTTGGAGATAGAAATGTTTATGGTTCAATTGAAACTCCAATTGCTCCTACTCATTTTCAACATACTGCAGGTCTTACATTTAAATTTGGCGGAAAAGATACTGACGGAGATGGAATATATGACAAAGAAGATGCTTGTCCAGAAGTTGCAGGTTTAAAACAATTCAATGGTTGTCCTGACACTGACGGAGATGGAATTATCGACGGAAATGATGCTTGTCCAGATGTTTTCGGATTGGCTGCTTTAAACGGTTGTCCTGATACTGACGGAGATGGAATTGCAGACAAAGATGATGCTTGTCCAGATGTTGCCGGTTTAGCTGCTTTCAAAGGTTGTCCTGATACTGATGGTGATGGAGTAACTGATGCGTCAGATAAATGTCCTACAGTTAAAGGACCTAAAGAAAATGCAGGTTGCCCTTGGCCAGATACTGACGGAGATGGAGTTTTGGATAAAGACGATAAATGTCCAGATGTAAAAGGTACTGTTGCTAACAATGGTTGTCCTGAAGTATCTGATGAGGCTATTTTAAAATTAAGCGAATTTGGTAAAACTATTTTGTTTGATTCAGGAAAATCAAGTTTCCAAAAACAAACTTACACAGTATTACAGTCAATCACTTCAATTTTGAAAGAGTATCCTACTGCTAAATTTAGCATAGAAGGTCATACTGATAGTGATGGTTCAAATGCTTCAAACCAGAAATTATCTGAAGACAGAGCTGCTGCAGTTGTTAATTATTTAGTTGAAAATGGAATTGACTCAAGCAGATTGACATCTGTTGGTTATGGTGAGTCTAAACCAATCGCTTCAAATAAAACAAAAGCTGGCAAAGCTTTAAACAGAAGAACAGAAGTGAATTTAGTAAAATAATTTCTTTCTAAAATATTTTTGAAAACGCCTCGATTTATCGGGGCGTTTTTTTATATTTATAAAATGACAAAAACTTCTTTTTTAGATAAAATTGCACAAGTTTTAATTCAAAACTATTCAGAAAAACTGCCCAATACAATTGTGGTTTTGCCAAATAAACGTGCCAAAATATTTCTTATTGAAGCGCTAAAAAAACAAGTCAGCAATAATATTCTATCTCCCAAAATTATTAGTATTGAGGAATTTATTCAAGATATAGCAAGCATTCGTGCTATAGATCCAATAGAATTATTATTTGAATTTTATGAAGTCTATCTCTCAATTACCGAAAAATCAAATCAACAATCTTTTGAACTTTTTGCCAATTGGGCCAAAACACTTTTACAGGACTTCAATGAAATTGACAGATATTTATTAGATCCAGATCACGTACTTTCTTATCTAAAAGATATTGAAGACATCAAAAAATGGGGAATTGAAGTCGAAAACAAAACGCAATTACTCGAAAATTACATTGATTTTTGGAAACTATTACCTAATTATTATCAATCGCTTTATAACCATTTACTCAATAAAGGAATTGGCTATCAGGGTCTAATTTATCGAGAAGCGGTAAATAATCTTAACCACTTTTCTGACTCCATCAAAGAAAAACAATATGTTTTTGCGGGTTTTAATGCCTTGAATAAATCCGAAGAAGAAATTGTTCAACATCTACTGGCCTCCGACAAAGCCAAGATTTATTGGGATGTAGATCAAACCTTTCTAAACGACCCTTTTCACGATGCTGGCTTGTTTGTGCGACGATTCAAAGAAAATTGGAAGCATTACAAGTCTAATCCTTTTGAATGGATTGTGGATGATTTTTCGCAATCAAAAAACATCCAAATTATTGGCACGCCAAAAACCATCGGTCAAGCCAAAATTACCGGAAGCATCGTCGAAAACATCATCAATGAAAATCCGAATGCCACATTAGATAAAGTCGCTGTCGTGCTTGGAGAGGAAAATTTGTTAGTACCTCTTTTATATTCGCTGCCATCCACTGTTGGCGCATTGAATATCACGATGGGGTATTCGAGCAAGAACAATCCAGCGCAGATTTTAATTGCCAAATTGTTCAAAATGCACACGAACGCTTTGTCCAGAAATGCCAAGAGTTACGTCCTGTATTACAAAGATGTTTTGGATATTTTGACACATCCTTTGGTCGAACCCTTCGCAAAAACAAGTGCCTTGGTCAATGTAATTAACCAAAACAATTATACGTTTATCACGCATCATAAATTGATGGAATTGAATCCAAATCCGAGTGATTTATTCCTTTTGTTATTTGAAAAATGGGAAAATGGCTCTATGTCGGTTCTGGAAACCATTTCCAATTTGTTGCAAACAATTAAAACCAATTTGAGCAACGACAACGAAGAAGAAAAAATTACCAAAGCTTTTGTTTATGCAATTTTCAAAGTCATCAATAAACTGATTAATTACTTTTCGAAGCACGAAAATATCGACAAAATCGAAACGCTTTATGCCATTTATAAACAGGTAATCGATTTAGCCGAAGTTTCTTTCGAAGGTGAACCCTTGAATGGATTGCAAATTATGGGAGTTTTAGAAAGCCGCGTTTTAGATTTTGAAACCGTGATAATCACCTCGATGAACGAGGGAAAATTACCAGCTGGGAAATCGCAGAATTCTTTCATTCCTTATGATGTAAAAAAGGAATTAGGCTTACCTACTTTCAAAGAAAAAGATGCTATTTACACTTATCATTTTTACCATTTATTGCAACGTGCCAAAAAGATTTACTTGATTTATAACACGGAAAGTGAAGGTTTGGATGCAGGTGAAAAAAGTCGTTTTATCACACAATTGGAAGTAGAAAAACAACCAAAACATACGCTAACACACGAAATTTATAATGCTGTTTTACCCGAAACTGCTTATAAACCAATGGTAATTCCAAAATCGGAAGCAGTAATGTTACGATTGAAGGAGATTGCCGAAAAAGGATTTTCACCATCTGCGCTGACGAGTTACATCAGAAATCCGATTCAGTTTTACTTCCAAAAGATTTTGCGCATCAGCGAAGTCGAAGAAGTCGAGGAAAATATAGCCTTGAATACTTTGGGAACCATTATTCACGAAACGCTGAGGGTTTTGTACACGCCTTTTATCGGGAAATTCTTGTCCGAAGCAGCTATTTTAACCTGTTTCAAAATTTTGGATGACGAAGTATTGAAACAATTCAAGTTGGTTTACAAAGAAGGAGAAATCAAAAAAGGGCGTAATTTACTTGCTTTTGAAGTGGCCAAACGCAATGTTTCTAATTTTTTGAAAGTCGAATTGGAAAGCATCAAAAATGGAGATGCCATTAAAATCATTGCGCTAGAACAAACATTTGATCGAATTTTGGAACATCCAAGCTTGCCTTTTCCGGTTTTGATAAAAGGGAATGTGGATCGAATAGAAGAACGAAACGGCAATATTCGAATTATTGATTACAAAACGGGAAGTGTAACCAAGCCAAACGTAACTTTAAAATCCTGGAAAGGTTTGACAGAAGACATAAAAAACGACAAAATAATCCAAGTTTTGGCCTATGCTTTTATGTTTGAAAAAGAATCAAATGACAAACCAGTCGAAGCGGGAATTATTTCTTTCAAAAACTTGAAATCTGGATTTTTGCCTTTTACTTTCAAAGAAAATAAAGAAGAAAACACTATAATAGACGAAGGAATTTTAAATAATTATTTAGAACAAATGGTTCTGTTGTTGAATGAAATTTTGGACGCGAATATTCCTTTTGAAGAGAAAGTTTAAATCCAGTTATTATAAAAAAACTAGCCAACATATTCGAATTTTATAAAAGTACTCTGGCTATTAATTTTGCCGTGTGTTTGATTGCTTTCTTGTTTGGAAATTTACAAACCGTTCCTCTTGTTTTTATTAGTTACGGATTCATTTTGAGTCTTGTTTTCAAAGAACTATATCGTAAAAATGACTATTTATTTTATTCCAATAATGGAATTTCAAAAATTAAATTATATGAATATGCCTGTATCTCCAACCTAGTTCTATCAGCAATTGTATTTTCACTTTATAAACTTATAACACATTTATTTTGAAAATACATATTCTAGAAGTCGATAGCGTTCAAAAATATTTTGGCAACAAATCCGTGATTTCAAGTGCCTATTTAAAATGTGAAACTAATGACATCATTGGATTATTGGGAAGGAATGGTTCGGGAAAATCGTCTTTATTGAAGATAATTTTTGGAATCGTTTGTGCAGACAATAAGTTCATCAAAATAGACGGAATTGTAAAAAATAAGACAAGTCAATTGCTTCAAGACATTAGTTATTTGGATCAAGATAATTTTATTCCGAATCATTTTTCAGTTAAAAAAGCTATTTCTTTAACTGTCGAACAAGGCAAACTAAATGATTTTTATGAAGATGAGATGATTCAAACCATTCAATCCAAAAACATAAATCATTTATCCGGTGGGGAATTGCGCTACTTGGAAATTAAATTAGTGTTATCAAATTCTTCCAAATTTGTCTTGTTGGACGAGCCTTACAATGGTTTATCGCCCATTATGGTGGACAAAGTAAATCAATTGATTCAAGATAATTCATCCAAAAAAGGAATTGTAATTACAGATCATAGTTATGAAAATGTAATGAAAATTTCGAATAAATTGATGCTGATGGTTGAGGGGAATCTCCATTCACTGAAAGATAAAAGGGAATTGTTCGAAAAAGGATATTTGACGGAAGGAATGATTTAAATCCCTTTAAAAAAACCCAACAATTCTTTCTTTAATTCTTCCTGATTTTCAATATGGCTCATATGTCCGTCAGGGAAAGAGACAAGCTTTATTGTGGTATTTTCAATTTGTTTTAAATTGTCTTCATAATTTAAAACGGGGTCTTTTTTCCCTAAAATCAACAGGATTGGATAAGTAGCGGAACGCAATAAAACTTCTCTGTCTTTACGAATTTTCATTCCTTCGAGCGAAGCAACGATGCCTTGCAAGGGCGTTTTTAAGGCTTCGAGTTTTATCTTTTCGATTTCATTTGTTAGCCGTTCTCGATTGTCGGGATTAAAAAGATTCGCAATGGAAAGCCTCACAAAACCGACATAATCTTTCTTAACGGCTTTTATGGCGCGATCTCGGTTTGTTTTTCGTTCCGCACTGTCGGCTTTTGAAGTTGAATTTTGTAAAACCAAGGCTTTTATCATCGCAGGATACATTTCTGCGAAGGCCAAAGCCACGTAACCGCCCATAGAATGCCCAACAAAAATCGCTTTTCGAATTCTTAATTCCGATAAAACGGCACGAACTGCAGCAGCGTTTTCTTCCATAGAATGTAGGTAACCCAAACATTCCGTTTCGCCGTGACCCAATAAATCTATGGTTATAACACGGTGTTTTTTACTCAATTCCGGAACTAAATCCTGCCACATTGTTTGGTTTTCCAAAAAACCGTGAAGCAACACAACAGCACTGCCTTTCCCGGTATCGGAATAGGAGATTTTCGTGTTTTTGTAGCCGATTTGATTCATTGTTTTAAACTTGGAGCAAAAATAAGACTAAATTTTTTAAACCATATAAGAAATATAAGTTCATATAAGAAAATCTTAAAGGGAGTTGAATACTAATATGTTAAAGAAAATAACTACATTTGAGAAAAGCATTTTTAGATATGAATAGACTTGTTATTATTGGAAACGGATTTGATTTGGCTCACGGATTACCTACTTCTTATGGACATTTTATTGATGATTATTGGAAGGGAATAACTAGCTCAAGTCACGAAGATGGTTTTGTTTCATTCGAAAACTTTGAACAAGATTTTAACTTTGATCAAGTTGAAAATTTAAAAGGATTAGCAAATTTTATTATGCAATATGATGACAAAATAAAATTTTCAGATGCTGAAATTTACCGTGAATATGGTAATAATATTCAAAATGGAAAATATCCAAGAGCTCATATACTTAACTATAAAAATGATTTTTTTAGATTAATAAATCAAAAATCGATTCAGAATTGGGTTGATATAGAAAATGAATACTATAAGCAATTAAAGGGCATTGTTAAATTAAAGTTGGAAAATTCTTTGATTGATAAAGATGAATTTGAAATTTCAAGAAAAGAAAAGATTTTTAGACTTAATAATGAATTTGAACTAGTCAAAAATCTACTTGAAGTTTATTTGAATAAGATTGATAAAATACAAAGAACTAATGATTCCATTTTAAAACATTTTGAATTGATAAAAATAAATGCGGAAAAATATTTTTCAGAATTTTCTAAGCATGATAGAAGAGAATTAGAAGATTTTCAAAATAAATATAATCTTGAAAGAGAGGAAGGAAAAGACATAACTACATATTGTTTAAATTTTAATTACACACAAACTATTGATGATTATGTTGATGTTTCGTTTCAAAAAGGAGAGTATAGGAATTATGGAAAATTTGAAAATTTACAAATTCACGGGAGATTAAATGATAAAAATAATAAAATCAATTTTGGTTTTGGAGATGAAATGGATGATGATTACAAAGGAATTGAAAATTTAGATGACAATGAATATTTGAAAAATTTCAAATCATTTCAATATTTACAAAATTCTAATTATAAAAAGCTTCTTGATCATATTGATAGTGAAAAATTTCAGGTTCTGATTATGGGACATTCTTGTGGATTGTCAGATAGAACATTGTTAAATACTATTTTTGAACATAATAATTGCCGTTCAATCAAAGTGTTTTATCATCAAAGAAAGGATGGGTCTGATAACTATACTGAAATAATTCAAAATATATCTAGACATTTTAATAAGAAGAAATTAATGAGAGAAAAAATTGTAAACAAAATGCTTTGTGAGCCTTTGCTTAAAGTTCAACTTCCTCAAAAATAAAAAACGGCTCACATTTCTGCAAGCCGTTATAAATCTAAAATCAGAAATCTAAAATTAATTCATCAAACTTTCAATTTCCTCAATTTCAATCGGGATATTGCGCATTAAGTTGAATGGTTCGCCGGTTTCTTGAACGACCACATTGTCTTCCAATCGAATTCCGAAACCTTCGGCAGGAATGTAGATTCCTGGTTCCACGGTAAAAACCATATTGGCTTGCATTGGTTCGGTTAGTTTTCCGTAATCGTGCGTGTCCAATCCCATATGGTGGGAAGTTCCGTGCATAAAATATTTTTTGTAAGCCGGCCAATCCGGGTTTTCGTTTTGCACATCGGCTTTGTCAATTAGTCCTAAGCCAAGCAATTCCGATGTCATAATTTTCCCCACTTCAAATTGATATTCTTTCCAGAGAGTTCCCGGAGTAAGCATTTTTGTGGCTTCATTTTTTACGCGTAAAACGGAATTGTAAACGGCAGCTTGTCTGGGAGTAAATCTCCCTGAAACAGGAATCATTCGAGTCATATCGCTGGAATAATTCGCATATTCAGCAGCAACATCAAGCAAAATCAAATCTCCAGCTTTGCATTGTTGGTTGTTTTCGATGTAATGCAAAACATTGGCATTGTTTCCCGAAGCGATAATTGGCGTATAGGCAAAACCTTTGGAACGATTTCGAACAAATTCGTGAATCAATTCGGCTTCGATTTCATATTCGGTTACATTGGGTTTTACGAATGATAATAATCTTCGGAATCCTTTTTCGGTGATATCACAGGCGTTTTGAATTAAATCCAATTCTTCCAATTCTTTTACGGAACGAATGCGTTGCAAAATAGGATTGCTTTTAGCTACAGAATGAGCAGGATATTTGGCTTTCCACCATTTTACAAAACGCGCTTCGCGGGTTTCGGTTTCTACAGAAGCCCGATAATGTTCGTTAGTGTTGATGTAAATCGTGTCGCAATGCGTCATCATTTCGAACAAAACTTTCTCGAAATCCTGCAACCAATGCACGGTTTTTACTCCTGAAACTTCAAAAGCCTTGTCTTTGGTTAGTTTTTCGCCTTCCCAAATAGCGATATGCTCGCTAGTTTCTTTCAAGAATAACATTTCTCTTTGGTTTTCGTAAGGAGCATCCGGAAAAAGCAATAAAATGCTTTCTTCTTGGTCAACGCCGCTTAAATAGAAAATATCACGGTGTTGTGCAAACGGCAAAGTGCTATCGGCAGAAACGGGATAAATGTCATTTGAATTGAAAACTGCCACACTTTTTGGCTTCATTTGAGCAGTGAATTTGGCGCGGTTTTTTATAAATAAGTTTCGGTCAATTTGATGATATTTCATAATATTCCTTTTTTGTTTTTTTTGAATATTCAAAAGTAGAAACTTTGGAGACAAGAAAGGATATTTAATTAAATTAATTTTGGTTCAGAACGACAGAAAATATTTATTTCGAAGTAATTTTTGGTCTTCTTGCATTAATAAGATTGAAAACAGCAATAAAATTGAGAATAATGGAATAAATGATCAGACTATGGGTTTTCAAAAAAAAATTGATTCATTGGTTCCATATTTTTTTAAATTGATTATAAATTAAGACGAAAAGGTTGTAGTATCTTTCAAATAGTCCTATTTTTGTGGCACTTTAAAACAATTTATTCGAATTCTTATGGCAAAATCTTCAATGTTGAAGTCGTCAATAGCAAAAAAAGTAGCTATGGCGCTTTCAGGACTTTTTCTGATTATGTTTCTCGCACTACATTTTTTTATTAATATGACTTCGGTGTTTAGTGCCGATGCTTTCAATGCGATGTCACATTTTATGGGTTACAATCCATTAATTCAGTTTGTTATGCAGCCTATTTTGGTTGCGGGCGTTATTTTTCACTTCGTTATGGGAATCGTTTTGGAAAGAAAAAATCGAAGCGCAAGACCGATTGCTTATGCAAAATATAACGGTGCTGCAAATGCTTCTTGGGCATCAAGAAATATGATTATTTCTGGTTTGGTAGTTTTAGCATTTTTAGGATTGCATATGTATGATTTCTGGGCACAAGAGATTGCTTATAAATATTGTTTGGGAAATCCAATTGACGAAACACGTTATTATGGCGAATTGGTTCACAAGTTTGAAAGTCCAATTCGTACAGGTTTGTACAGTATTGCTTTTGTATTATTATCTATTCACTTATGGCACGGATTTAATTCCACTTTTCAATCAGTGGGAATAAATAATAAATTCACAAAAGGGTTTCAAAGATGTGCTTATGCATTTGCAATTATAGTTCCTTTCGGATTTATATTTATTGCTTTATTTCATCATTTTTTCAATAATTAATATTTCATAAATAATGAAGTTAGATTCTAAAATACCAGAAGGTCACATTTCACAAAAATGGACTGATTATAAAGATCACCTAAGGTTAGTTGCTCCAAACAACCGGCCAAAAATAGATATTATCGTTGTAGGAACAGGATTAGCGGGTGCTTCGGCAGCAGCGTCTTTTGCCGAAATGGGTTATAATGTAAAAGCATTTTGTTACCAAGATTCGCCTCGTAGAGCACACTCTATTGCTGCACAAGGAGGAATCAATGCTGCAAAAAATTATCAAAATGATGGTGACAGTACTTTCCGTTTGTTTTATGATACTATCAAAGGTGGGGATTACAGAGCGCGTGAAGCAAACGTTCACCGTTTAGCTGAAGTTTCTGGAAACATCATCGACCAATGTGTGGCTCAAGGGGTTCCTTTTGCCCGTGATTACGGAGGAATGTTGGACAACCGTTCTTTCGGTGGTACACAAGTGCAACGTACTTTTTATGCAGCAGGGCAAACAGGACAACAATTGTTGTTGGGAGCTTATTCTTCTTTATCAAGACAAATCGGTTTAGGAAAAATCGATATGTACAACCGTCACGAAATGTTGGAATTGGTAAAAGTAGACGGAAAAGCTCGTGGAATCATTGCTCGTAATTTGATTACTGGCGAGTTGGAAAGACATTCTGCTCACGCTGTAATTATAGCTTCTGGAGGATACGGAAATGTTTATTTTCTTTCTACCAACGCAATGGGATCGAATGTTACTGCTGGTTGGAAAGTCCACAAACAAGGAGCTTTGTTCGCAAATCCTTGTTACGTACAAATTCACCCAACTTGTATTCCAGTTCACGGAACCAATCAATCTAAATTGACATTGATGTCGGAGTCATTAAGAAACTCTGGACGTATTTGGGTTCCAAAGAAAAAAGAAGATGCAGAAGCGATTCGTGCCGGAAAAATGAAACCAACACAAATTGCCGAAGAAGATAGAGATTACTACCTTGAAAGAAAATATCCAGCTTTTGGTAACTTAGTTCCACGTGATGTTGCTTCAAGAGCGGCAAAAGAAGTTTGTGACGCAGGTCACGGAATTGAGGCTAACGACACCAATGAGGGCGTTTATTTGGATTTCTCGACAGAAATTCAATCTAAAGGAAAACAAACGGCTTACGCCAAAGGAAATCACAATCCTTCCCAAGAAGAAATCATTTCATTAGGAAAAAAATGGTTGGAGGAAAAATATGGTAACTTGTTTACGATGTACCAAAAAATAACAGATGAGAATCCTTATGAAACTCCAATGAAGATTTATCCAGCTGTTCACTACACAATGGGTGGTGTTTGGGTTGATTATAACTTGCAATCAACTATTCCTGGTTGTTTCGTTGCGGGAGAAGCCAACTTCTCTGACCACGGAGCGAACCGTTTAGGAGCTTCGGCTTTGATGCAAGGTTTGGCCGATGGTTATTTCGTATTGCCTTACACTGTTTCTAATTATTTAGCTGATGATATTCGTACTGGAAAAATCTCTACAGATTTGCCAGAATTCATAGAAGCCGAGAAAAATGTAAAAGATTTAATCAATAAGTTCTTGACTAATGATGGAACCAAAACGGTGGATCATTTTCACAAACGTTTAGGTAACATTATGTGGAATAAAGTGGGAATGGGTCGTAATGAGAAAGGTTTAACAGAAGCTATTTCAGAAATTGCCGCTTTAAAAGAAGAATTCTACAAAGAGGTTTACGTTCCTGGAAGTGCAGATGAATTGAATCCAGAATTGGAGAAAGTACTTCGTGTTGCCGATTTCATCGAATTGGGGCAATTAATGGCTATTGATGCATTGCAACGTAAAGAATCTTGTGGAGGTCACTTCCGTGAAGAATATCAAGATGCCGAAGGAGAAACACTTCGCGATGATGAAAACTTCAAATTTGTGGGTGCATGGGAATACAAAGGATACGACATCAGCAAAGAAGAACTTCACAAAGAAGAATTGAAATACGAGTTTATTAAAATAGCCGCAAGAAATTACAAATAAAAAAATTATGAGCGCAGCAAAAAATATCAATATAACCCTTAACATTTGGCGTCAAAAAAACTCCCAATCAAAAGGAAAAATGGAAACATACAAACTAAATGATGTTTCTACGGCCAGTTCATTTCTTGAAATGTTAGACCAATTAAACGAACAATTAGTTAACGAAAGAAAAGAGCCAATTGCTTTTGACCACGATTGTCGCGAAGGAATTTGTGGAATGTGTTCTCTTTATATCAACGGACGTGCTCACGGACCAGATACCGGAATCACTACTTGTCAATTGCATATGAGAATGTTCAATGACGGTGATACCATTGTGATTGAGCCATGGCGAAGTGTTGCTTTTCCTGTAATTAAAGACTTAATTGTAGACAGAACATCTTTTGATAGAATTCAACAAGCAGGAGGTTTCGTTTCAGTAAACACTTCTGGAAACACTATCGATGCCAACACTATTCCAGTTCCTAAAGACGATGCGGACAAGGCATTTGAAGCAGCGGCTTGTATCGGTTGTGGAGCATGTGTGGCTACTTGTAAAAACGGTTCTGCTATGTTGTTTGTTGGAGCAAAAGTTTCGCAATATGCTTTGTTGCCACAAGGAAAAGTGGAAGCCACAAACCGTGTATTGAACATGGTTCGTCAAATGGATGAAGAAGGTTTCGGTAACTGTACCAATACTGGAGCTTGTGAAATCGAATGTCCAAAAGGAATTTCATTGGAGAATATTGCTCGTATGAACAGAGAATATCTTTCGGCGAGTTGTAAAGGATAGACTCTAAAGCAGAATATATTTAAAACGTTCCGAGAAATCGGAGCGTTTTTTTGTTATAATCAAATTTAAAATCAGTTTAATCCGTGTTATCTGTGTGTCAAATTTTAGTAATTTTATAAAATGAAAATTGCACTCATCCAATCTTCCTTAATTTGGGAAAACCCCGCCGCCAACCGAAACTATTTCGAAGAAAAAATCAATGCTATTATCGAAAAAGTAGATTTGATTGTGCTTCCAGAAATGTTCACGACGGGTTTCACCATGAATCCTGCAAGTCTTGCCGAAACAATGCAAGGCACGACCATTTTGTGGCTACAATCTTTGGCGAAAGCCAAAAACAGTGCCGTCACAGGAAGTCTAATCATCAAGGAAAACAATAATTTCTACAACAGATTGGTTTTTGTTTTTCCGACAGGCGAAATACAATTTTATGACAAAAGACACCTGTTTACCTTGGCTGGAGAAGACAAAGTCTATACTTCTGGAAAAGAAAAACTGATTATTGATTATTTAGGATGGAAGATTTGTCCGCTAGTGTGTTATGACTTGCGCTTTCCGGTTTTTGCACGAAATGTAGAAGATTACGACTTGTTGATTTATGTTGCTAACTGGCCAAAACCACGCATCAACGCTTGGGATATTTTGCTCAAAGCACGTTCGGTCGAAAATATGTGTTATACTATTGGCGTGAACAGAACAGGGTTTGATAATAACAATTTCGAACACGTTGGGCATTCTCAAGTGGTTGATTTTCTTGGGAATTATATTCTTGAACCACAAGAAATCGAAGGTGTTTTCATAAAGGAAATAAGCAAAGAAAAAATGCACGAAACTAGAAAAAAACTAGGGTTTCTTAACGACAAAGATTCTTTTGAACTAAAACCCTGATGTAGCCTTCTTTTTTTTCTCTGCTTTCTTTTTCGGTTCTGGAATGTAGGGAAGACTCACATCAAAAATTTGATCCACATCCCAATTAGCTCGAACATCTATGCCTTTAGAAAAATAAACAATTTCCTCGGCTTGGCGTTTTTCTAAGAAATTGCCCGAATCCCATTCCTTGTTTTTGTTGTCGTCATAAATCAGACGAAGCCAAAATATCGTAGGCTCAACCAAATTAAATTCGATTTTAGTTTTGCTTTCGGAATATTCTGTGGCTAAAACATCTCCTTTTTCATTCGTCAATTCGACAATTACCGGAAAATGTTTTACGTTTAGTAAATTCACGGTAAGATTTCCATAATCAGATAAATTTCGTGTAGTTAATCTGTAAATTAAGGTATCGTTCGATTGTTCCAAGTAATCCGTCAATGCGCCCGGCATAATCGTGAAAGTATAAATTTCCGACGGTTCTTTTTTGAAATCTAAAAATAATTTCTGGTTAAAATCATCATATTCAGGGGTAAAATCAACCGAAACGGAATCTTTATTGATGAGTTTTATTTTCGAGTTATCAAATTTGCTCAATGGAGTAGCACTTTCTAAAGTAAATCTCTCCCTGAAATTCAAAATACCATTTTGTACGGCATTGATATTAACGCTGTCTTTTTTCTGGTCTTTGATCTTAAAAGTAAAATCTGCCTTGTATTTGTCTTTGGCAACGGACAAAGAAAGAGAATCCACTTTTAAGGGTTTGTACCAAACTTGCAGCGAGTCTTTTTTAGGAAACTTGGTGATGATTGTTGGCAGAATTTCCGACTTGTTTTTTAAAGTGATTTTAGAATCGTTGCCTCTTCCTTCATAAGGCAAAATCAATCTGTTTCCAGAAGCTTGAATGGGTTTGGATGCCTTGAATGGAAGCACTTCTTTAAATAATTTCAATTCAAAAAGAGAATCATTCGGAATTGTGACAAACTGTTTTTTAAATCCAATTTTGTCCTTTTTAGGGTTGAATTTATTATTAGAATTGTAATCTTTCATTGCCGCCAGAAGATATTTTCCGGATTTTAGATTTTCCAGTTTAAAAGTTTTCAAACTGTCCAATGTATTGGTAATATATCTCGGATTTTCATTATAAACCACCGAATCCTTGAATTTGTCATTCACATCATAAAGCATCACCGAAACGAATGATTCCACTTCTTTGTTGTATGCGTCTTTCACACTGCCAGCAAGCGATAAAGAATCGACATGTTCCCCAGTCGAAAAAATGTATTTGAACTGATTATACGGGTTTCCTTCATTATTATCTTGAATACTTTGACCAAAATTGAAACTATAAGTCGTGTTGGGTTGTAGTGTGTCGTTGATTTTTATCGTAAGATATTTGCTCGCATTTGTTGGTAATATCAGGGGTTCATGTTTCATTGGCGGCGAAATAACCAACTGCTTGTTCAAGTCTTTCAACTTAACATATTCATCAAAAGTTAGTTTGATTTCGGTTCCTTTAAAATTTGTGCTGAAATTTTTTGGAAAACTCATTTTCAAAACTGGAGCGAGGGTGTCTTTCAAACCGCCGGTAATATTGCCTCTTTTGGCGCAACTTGCAGTTACCAATACAAGTAGAAATAGAATATATTTAAAATTGTTTTTCAACATAATGAATCAATATTTAGAAGCTACAAAATAACAATTATATTCGCTGGAATTGAAATTATTATGAAATTATTAGCCTTTTTAGCTCTATCAGGGTTTAAAACCCATACAGTGCTTTGGATTAAAAAACCTAACTATGCGCCATCGCCATACAAACAATACTAATCTTTGCCCCAGGAATTTTCAACAATGCGTGCGAACAAGCTTCCAAAGTCGATCCAGTTGTGATAACATCATCTATTAGCAAAAAATGTTTGTTGTGATCTTTTTCGGTAAAAGAAACATCAAAAATGGTGTCGATTCCTTCGCTTCTGTTTAATAAGTTTTTCTTAGATTGGGTTTTCGAATAAATATTTCTTACTAGGATGTTCGGATTATATGGAATTTTTAAACCATTGGAAAGGGCATTGCCAAATTTTGTGACTTGGTTATAACCTCTCTCCCGAAGTTTCCTTTTATGTAAAGGCACTGGAATAATTTCATCGACTGATTGAATTATTTTCGAATTTTTTAAATCTTCAGCAGACCATTCGCCAAGAACAGTTCCAATTTCTTCCTGCCCTTTGTATTTCAGGTTGTGAATTAATTCCTGAACAATTCCTTTTTTGTGAAAATACAATAATGCTGATGTGTATTCAACAGGAATCCTTCCGTAGAATTTTTTGAAAGCTTCGTTTTCTGGATTTAAATGGTGGTTTGTAAGCGGCATATTGTGTCGGCAAAGCGTGCAAATCACATTTTCATTCGATACCAAAAACGAATGACAGCCAGCACAAACAGGAGGGAAAAATAGATTGATGATGTTTTTGAACATAAAAAGTCAATTTATTTATAAAAATAGACAAATCGATGCTTCAAACTTCAATAATTTTCTTTTTTTTAAGTTCACTTTTTATATTTTTGCACCACTATGGCAAAACAAGAAGATTTATTCAAAAATGTAGTTT
>Ga0208262_1000057_pt1 | contig 58936 bp, 58 predicted proteins | sample LakWasMet15_LOW5_2_FD_183863 | JGI IMG/M metagenome (GOLD analysis project Ga0208262, IMG submission 183863) | Freshwater sediment methanotrophic microbial communities from Lake Washington under simulated oxygen tension - Sediment Metagenome... | ecosystem: Environmental > Aquatic > Freshwater >... | reverse complement strand
AAATAATTTGTAGCTATAATTCCCCTCTTGAAATCGAAGATTCAACGACTCCAAAATAAATTTAAATTGGATTCATAGAGCTAGGGAGTGTAAAACATATAAATAAAAGAATATAAAAAAATGAAAATAGCCTTCCTCACCCCAGAATACCCACATCCCAAAACGGGAAGTTCGGGTGGTATTGGCACGAGTATTAAAAATCTTGCAATAGGACTGATTGCACAGGGTTGTTCGGTTCGAGTTTTGGTGTACGGTCAAAATGAAGAAGGTGTTTTTGACGATAATGGTATTACGATTCAGCAAATCAAGAATGTAAAACTCAAGGGCTTGTCCTGGTTTTTGACTCGGAAAAAGTTAGAACGTATTATTAATCAATTGTATGTCAATCAAGAAATCGATTTGGTGGAAGCTCCCGATTGGACGGGAATCACCTCCTTTATTCAACCCAAGAAATGCCCGATTGTTATTCGGTTGAATGGCTCTGATACCTATTTTTGTCATTTAGACAATCGTCCCGTGAAATGTGTCAATAAATTGCATGAACGAAGAGCACTTCAAAAAGCCGATGCCTTAATTTCGGTAAGCCAGTTCACCGCCGATTTAACCAACGAAGTTTTCGGATTAAAAAAAGAATTTACCATCATCCCCAATTCGATTGATGTTGATTGGTTTTCAGTTTCCACTTCTTGCTCCCCTCTCCTTCGGAGAGGGGCTGGGGGTGAGGATATTCTTTATTTCGGCAGCCTAATCCGAAAAAAAGGACTTCTCGAATTACCTTTTATTTTCAATGAAGTTATTCAGAAAAATCCAGAAGCTCAACTCCTTTTGATAGGTAAAGATGTTCCCGATATTATTTCTGGAAATCCTTCAACTTGGGCTATGATGCAATCCCTGTTTACCAAAGAAGCTATACAAAACGTGAAGTATTTGGGAAGTGTCCCGTATGCAGAAATAAAAAAACAAATCGAGCTGGCTACTGTTTGTGTCTTTCCTACATTTGCCGAGGCATTGCCGGTTTCCTGGCTTGAAGCTATGGCATTGCAAAAATCAGTTGTGGCCTCTAACATAGGTTGGGCAAATGAAATTATAGACGATGGCGTCAATGGTTTTTTGGTGCATCCAACAAATCACAAAGAGTATGCTGCCCAAATCAATACCCTTTTAAATAATCCTGATTTAATTCTTACTTTTGGCATAGCCGCTCGCAAAAGAGTTGAAGATAAGTTTAGTGTTGATGTAGTAAGCAAAAAGAATATGGAGTTTTACAGTTCGGTTAATAAGAAAATAAAATGAGCTTTGAATTAAAAGAATATACAACCACCTTAGGAGAGGTACTGCTCTATATTGGTGAGCCCAATTTTGAAAGGTTGGAAGAATTGTCTAAAGAGGCTGGAGATGTCTGGCATTCTTCTTTGGATCAAGGTTATAAAAATGCTTTTCCGGAACTGGTCTATCAAACAGCAGTGTTTTTTTGGTATTTGAATGACTTTGATAATTTAGACGAATGTGTAAGTTGGAGAATTAATCCCAATGCTTTTGCCGTTAGAAAATTAGTATGGGAACTAGCAAATGGATTTGATTCGGATTTTGAAAATCCTCAAATGCAAGCCTTGGATTTTGGATTTAGATTGAATCGTTTTATGGGTGGAGTTACACTTTATGTTCAAAATTTATTTCCTTCGGCAACGACCGAAAAAGTGATTGTCTCACAAAAAGACCGTCATCTTTTTTTTAGAAAAAATTACAAAACCAGTCACTCCATTTTTATGGTATATCGAATGGGGTTTTGGAAAATTTCGGAGTGGAAGTCTTTATGGAAAGCCAAAAAAAGTTTTAAAAGACGAATTGATAACGGTGTAATTCCTCCTCGTAAACTCAATGCCATTCAAGGGAAACCTACAGTAAGTTACATTATTCCCACAATGTTTCGCCAAGAATATACACTGCAATTATTGGATGATCTAGCAAATCAAAATTATCTGCCAATGCAAGTTGTGGTAGTCGATGCAACACCTGTATCCGAAAGGGACGAAACATTGTATGAAACAAAAAAGTATCCTTTTGAATTAATTGTAAAATGGCAAGCAACTAAAGGGAGTTGCAGGGCAAGAAATGAAGCGATTGCATTATGTACTGGCGATTATATTGCTTTTGGTGACGATGATATTCGAGTTCCATCTGATTTTATCGAAAATCACATTCGGTTTTTGCAAACTTATAGAGTAGGTGCTTGTAATGGTTTGGATATTCGTGCCGATCATCACACCCAAGATTTGAATGATTTAAAAAATAAGTTAGAAAAAATAAAAGATAAAAGATTTCTTGTTGGGAATGCACAATCCTTTAGTAATGCCAATTCATGTGTAAAAAAAGAATATGTTGACCAATTAATTGGGAACGATGTTAATTTTGATGGAGGCTATGGGGAGGACAGTGATTTTGGAATGTCATTGACAAAAATAGGGGTTACGGTTTTGCATAATCCCTTCTCAGTAAATTTGCATTTAAAACCACCAAGTGGAGGCTATCGTTTTTGGGGAAGCCAAGCTAAGATTTTGGGCAAAAAACGTAAAGCACAACCTTGGGAATTGGATAGCCCGGTGAGAGGGATTAGACCTGTTCCTAGCCCTACCATTATGTATGGCATTATCAAACAGTTTACGCCCCAACAGTTGGTTGAATACAAACACAAACATTTTAGTTATTATTTGTTTGATGGGTCGAAACTCACTTTTCTCTATAGATTGTTGAGACTTCCTTACAAGAATATCCAGTTTAAAAAATCGGTTTTCTATGCGCGAAAACTAATTAATCTTGGAATAAGACACCAATAATAGTATGAAATTCTCCCTCATCATCTGCACGTATATGCGTTCCCAACCCTTGCTCCAATTATTGCAATCGGTTCAGGGACAAACACTATACCCTGATGAAATTCTGATTATAGATGGTTCTACCAATACCGAGACAGAAAAAGTGGTACAAGAAAACAACTTCACTAATTTGCATTATTTCTTGGCGTCGGAAGAACATCGCGGTTTGACCAAACAAAGAAATTACGGGATTGAAAGAGTGGGAAATGAAGTAGAAATTGTTTGTTTCCTCGATGACGATACGGTTTTAGAAAATGATTATTTTGAGCAATTACTAAAAACCTACGAAATCTATCCGGAAGCTTTGGGAGTGGGCGGTTATATTATAAATGAATCTCAGTGCGAATTTGTTGGGGATCACTACCAACCTAAAATAGACGAATATTATTTTGATGGTTGGAGACGAAAAGACGGAAGCCGTTTCATCCTCCGAAAAAAATTGGGATTAGACAGCGATTGTCCTCCGGGCTATTCCTCTTTGTATTCACACGGACGAAGCGTTGGCTTTTTGCCGCCAAGCGGAAAAACATACGAGGTAGAAATGCTGATGGGAGGTGTTTCCTCTTTTAGAAAAACCATATTTCGAACCCTGAAATTCTCGACCTATTTTGAAGGTTATGGGCTGTATGAGGATGCCGATTTCACTTTGAGAGTGGCGCAAATCGGGAAATTATATGTGAATACGGCAGCCAAGTTAAGCCATTTTCACCATCCGTCAGGAAGACCCAATCAATACCAATATGGCAAAATGGTGGTGCGCAATGGTTGGTATGTATGGCGAATCAAGAATCCAAAACCCGCTTTAAAAGATAGAATAAAATGGAATTTCATCACGATACTCTTGACTTTGATACGATTTTCCAATACATTTACCACAGCCAAAAGAAAACAAGCCTTTACGGAAGCAATGGGAAGAACCTTGGGTTGGTGGAGTTTGTTATGGAATAAACCAAAAATAAAAAGTTAGATAAAGTATGAAAAGATTAATTGATTTTATAACCAAAAACCCTATTCTAATAACGGCAATAGTTTGTGTGGTGTTCTATTTTTTACCTTTTAAACCCAAACCTTTTGGAGATGGAGAATACCATGAAGGCACCCTTCAGTTAATTCAATATATTCTAAATGGGTTTCAAGGAACTGTTCGTATTGACAAAGGATTGTTTCCTCTTTTTTATTATTTACCTCCATATGCACTGACTTATGTTTTTCATAATGACATGGTTTTTTACCTTTTCGGGATCGTTTTTAATTCGATAATAACATGTTGGGCCGTTAAATATATATTGAGATCTTTTGATGTAATGGGCTTTTCCGATAAGTCAAATTTTTGGTCAATAGTTACTTTGACCTTATTTCCCATTCATATCTATTATGCAATGGGAATATTAGCAGAAAGTGCTGCTTTTTTTGCAGTTGCCCTTTTTTTATATACTTGGACAAAAATTATCTCAGATTCTAAATCAGTAAAATATTTTTTAATTCTTGCTTTTTCTTTGGTAATGTTGGCAGGAACAAGACCTAATTTATTGCCTTTTGTAATTTTATTTGCCCTATATTTTCTAATCCTGAAATTGGAATGGAAAAGCAAGATGATTTTTATTTCATCCTTGGTTTTAATGATGGTTTCATTAACCTTAATTGAAAATAACATCAACAATACCGATGGAGCCTTCAAAAAAGACATGTTTAGAAAACAACTGCTTTGGTCCAGATTTGAGTTACGCGACGAACCTTTCAACTGGTTACCACAGCACGGTCAGGACGGTTTCGAATCTTCAGATTATCTCCATAATCTGGACAAAAGACGAGAGTTAGATTCCATTTGTGATGCCAATAAACTGGATAAAACGGCTTTTTACATCAATTGGGTAAAGAGTGACATCATTCATAATCCCGGACTAACGTTACGTCAATATGGCTTGAAGTTCTTTCAGTCCCAGAGTTTTATCATTTCCCCTCTGATGAAATCTAACAAAAGTAATTTCATAAAATGGGGCATTCATATTTACATCAATAGTGTTAATTATGTCCTCATTTTCTTTTCAATAGCTGCCATAATTATCCTGATACGAAAAAAAGAATACCGACTTGTTGTGCCATTAGTATTGTTGTGGGGTTGGAGTTTGCTTTATGTTTTCATCTTTCATTCCGAGCAGCGGTATATGTTTCCCGTTAGACCCGTTTTACTTTTTTTATTTGCTTATTGTGTGAATTATTATTTGGACAAGAAGGAGATTAGGTCTTAGGTGTTGGGTTATTGGTTCTCGGTTATGGGGGTCACGTTTGTAGAGATTCTGGATATGCGTTTATCCGTGTCCCAATACCTGCAACAAAAATTATCCAAACCCGCCCCCTTAAATGACCTCATATTTCTTATATGGTTAAAAATGGATTGTTTAATTTTCGTACTTATAACAAAATATAACCTCACCATTACAGCGAGGTTTATCAATCCTTTTCAAAATCTACTCTCGAGGCCAGACGAGCAAAGTGAACTGGCGAAGCAACTTGCAACCTGCCATCTACACCACCAATTCCCCTCCTTTGGAGGGGTGTCCGCAGGACGGGGTGGAAAGAATGTCCCAAACCCTAAAACCCGACCCATCAAACCACTTCCACCATATTCAAAACATTATACATCCCATTGTTCAAAGGATACTGAATCCCATTCACCTCCTGGAAAAATTCGATAAGCAAAAGATACAGCTGCGTTCCCACGCCCAAGGGCACCTCCAAGGGAATCAAACTAAGAGTAGATGCACCTCCATTAATAGGTAAGTTGCTCACGGGACTATAACTGCTGTCAAAAATTCCAGTTTCAAAATCCAGATTCACATAACCCGAATGTAAACTCACGTGCGTGGCACCTTCAGGCCAAGCCAATTGAGACTGGGCAACAAAATCAGCAATGACAATGCTCCCCGTTGAGGTGTCTACTGTGTAAGGCGCATGCAAAATAGCCTGCAATCCAGCCCGGGCATTAAAGTCAAAACCCCTCAAAAGAAGAATGCCCTCTGGAGTAGTAATCCCTTTGTGAACCATTCGCTCTCCGCGTACCGATGTGCTATCATAGTTTTTGATGGTGCTCATCAGCTTAAACAACCGACTCGACAATCTGGAATCCTTAGCCCTACTCAATAGCGGTCCAATTGAATTCCGTAGCTGTTTCCCCGATTGCGCATTCATAGCAAATTCGTTGAGGTTTTCCCTGGTTCTTGCAAAAGCAGGATCACTCATAATTCTGTTTTTGCTCACCCACTTTTGGTTTTGACCAAATAACCGTCTTGTGTCTTGTAAAAAGTCAGCCCGTCAAAGGTTCCTTCTAGCTTGATAATACCTGTTAACTTTCCCATAATAATTTGTTTTTAAGATTAATAATACCTCAAAGCTAAGTCACGCCATTTGCGGACACAAGAACTAGGTACTGTTCCAAATACAATGAAAGTATTTAGTATTTTTGGACAATATATGCTGCATTCCGTGAAAACAAATCAAACGAAACGGAATACGCCATTTTTACCGTTTTCATCACTTTCCACCCAAATCCTATGGCATCATACGAAATACATTCTGGCAATCTTACCGCAACCTTACCGCAGTCTTATTGCAGCAAACCGCAATAAAAGTGAGGTGACAAAGTGAGGTGACAAAAAAACACTACCCCGTCATGGCGAGTGTAACGCCAGAGGAAAAGCAATCTGTTGTCCTCACCATTAAAATCGCAAAAAATTCGCACCAATCCGCCTATGTCATCTCGAGCGCAGTCGAGAGATGTTTCATCCGTGGCTCATCTTTGCGAGCAAAGCGCAGCAATGGGAACCCAGTACCCAGCACCCGATTGTCATCCTGAGCTTGCCGAAGGGACAAACAACTTATCAACAATCACCCCAATTAAACTTGCTTAATTATAGTTTGTTTTAATCGGTTTTGCATCCCCTTAAAAATTTTCAGAACACGGTTCAATGTTATTTGGTGTATTTTGGTAAAGACCAAAATAATCCCGCAAATTCCTGTTGATAACTAAAGTTTTTTTATAACCCAAGCCTCCTTAATTTTATAATCAACAAAGCAAAAAAACAGTCTGAAAACCATTCCAAATGACAAGAATTGTAATATACCCTAGCGACATCATTATCCTCACCAACAAAAGTGAGAGCTATGCCCGTAAGGAAATTCAAAAATTAAAAAAGGCTCTAAACAAGAAGCCTCATCAAAAAGTAACCATAAAGGAATATTGCGACTATTATGGTTTTAATCTAGAAGAAGTCCTGAGTGTCTTATCCAAATTCGACTTACAAAAAGCCTCTTAATCCCCTGTCATTTTGAGAGAAACGCAGCAATGGAATGTTCCTCCCCCAAAAAAAAACCAAAAAAAACCAAAAAAAACCACCAACCTCAAACCCTAAACCCTTTCAAAAAATCCACGCCAATCCGTTAAATCTGTCCCATCCGTGGCTCAACTTTGCGAACGCAACGCAGTGGAGTGGAGCAACCAGTATTCAAATTTAAACCCTCCCCTTGATAATCATCATTTTTAGCCATACATTTACCAATAAGATTAACATTACCGAATGACTTTCCTAATAGTTACACACGTACCCCATATTCACCAGCAAAATCAATATTTTGCTTATGCTCCCTATGTGCGTGAAATGAATATTTGGACAAAACAGGCAGATAAAGTGGTCATTGTGGCTCCCCTTTCCAAGTCCCCAAAATCAGCCATCGAAATCCATTATGAGCACGAAAATATTGAATGGGTACCCATAGAAAGTTTTGATGTGTTGAGTCTAAAAGGGATACTACGTTCCATATATAAAACCCCTCAGATAAGCATACAGCTTTTTACCGCAATGCAAAAAGCCGACCATATTCATCTACGTTGTCCCGGAAACATTGGCCTATTGGGATGTTTTGTCCAAATACTTTTTCCCAACAAAATCAAAACAGCCAAATACGCAGGCAACTGGAATCCCAAATCTAGACAACCTTGGACCTATAAATTGCAACAATGGATTTTAGGAAATACTTTTCTGACCCGAAAGATGCAGGTTTTGGTCTATGGCGAATGGGAGGCGAGTTCCAGTAACATTATGCCTTTTTTTACCGCTACCTATCACGAAGAAGACAAACTGCCCTTAATTCAGCGCAATCTAAAAGGAATAATTAATTTCGTATATGTAGGCACCTTGGTAAAAGGCAAAAATCCTTTGTATGCTGTCCAATTGGTGGAAGCTTTGTATAAAAGGGGGCATAATGTGGGTTTAAGTCTTTACGGAGAAGGGGCCGAAAGAGAAATATTGGAAAAGTACATTTCACATAACAATTTGGAGAAAATAGTGGTGTTAAAAGGAAATCAAACACAAGAAACCGTAAAAAACGCCTATCAAAAGAGTCATTTTGTTATCTTGCCTTCGGAGAGCGAAGGTTGGCCAAAAGTCATTGCCGAAGGAATGTTTTGGGGATGTGTACCCATGTCGACATCCGTTTCCTGTCTGCCTTTTATGCTCGATTACGGCAGCCGAGGGATTATGTTGTCAATGAATCTCGAAAAAGACTTCTTGCAAATAGCAACTCTTTTAACAAACGAAGTAGAATATCAGATAAAAAGCAGGAAGGCCAGCGATTGGTCAAGACAGTACACGATGGATGTTTTTGAACAAGAAGTGAAGAAGTTGTTGCTTAGAAAATAGTTTAAATGAAGTGTTATAGTTTTAAATTTGAGAAACACACCCCCAACCCCTCTCAAGAGGGGAGTTGAGAAGTGGAATTACGTAGGAAAAATAATTTTCATATTTTAGAAATCAGTTAATAACATCAATTAGAATTATGTTTGCAGATATAATTCCCCTCTTGAAATCGAAGATTCAACGACTCCAAAATTCATCGGTATGAGAATTATGGGGTTAGGAGTGTGTAACTCGATAAAATTAACAAAAAATGAAGTAATTTGCAAGGTTTATTCCCCTCTTGAAATCGAAGATTCAACGACTCCAAAACAAATATTAACCAGAGTTATGGAGCCTGTCACATTTTTATAATCAGGAGTTAGGGTTGTGTCCTTTTTAATAGTAACAAAATACTTTAAAAAACAAAAATGAAATAATTTGCAGTTATAATTCCCCTCTTGAGAGGGGTTAGGGGTGTGTCCTCTTTAATAAAACCAAAAAAAAGATTTATAAACCAAAAATGAAATAATTTGCAGATATAATTCCCCTCTTGAAATCGAAGATTCAACGACTCCAAAACAAATATAAACTGGAGTTATAGGGGCTAGGGGTGTGTAAAAAATTGTAAATAATAACAAAATTATCCTCTTGCAGATTTTAAGATTCAACGACTCCAAAACAAATATTAACCAGAGTTATGGAGCTTGTCCCGTTTTAAGAACGGGAGGTTAGGGGTGTGTCCTTTTTTATAGTAACAAAAATTTTTTAAAACAACAAAATGCGCATCATACAAATCATAGATTCCCTAGAGGCTGCAGGTGCCGAACGAATGGCGGTCAATTATGCCAATGCACTTGCAGAACGAATCGACTTTTCGGGTCTCGTCGTAACCCGAAAACAGGGTCCGCTTAAGAGTCAGCTAGACTGCAACGTGCCCTACCTTTTTCTGGACAAAAAAAGTATTCTGGATCTAAGGGCACTATCAAAATTGAGAAAATTTGTGGTGCAAAACAAGGTCGAAATGGTTCACGCACACGGAACTTCTTTTTTTACCGCAATAGCATTGAAATGGACTTATCCAAAAATTAAAATTATTTGGCACGAACATTATGGGGGAAGAGTGAATCAATCTAGTATTGATAATTTAGTACTACTTTTTTTCTCCTTTTTCTTTGCTTCCATTTTTGTTGTCAATCACCAATTAGAAATATGGGTCAAGAAAAGACTATTTACAAAAGAGATATTTTATATTCCCAATTTTGCGGTATCAGATAAAAATGAAGCAAGAGTAACAATCTTAAAAGGCATTAAAGGAAAACGTATAGTGTGTTTGGCAAATTTAAAAAATCCAAAAAACCATAATGCAATACTTGGTGCTTTCGAAGAGCTGAAACTGTATGATCTAGGCTGGAGCCTGCACCTAATAGGAAAAGACTATAAGGATGATTATTCCAAAGATTTAAAATCGTTTATTGATGTCAAGGGTTTAGGAGAAAATATTTTTATATACGATTCCCAAAATGATATTCAACATATTTTGTCTCAAGCTACTGTGGGAATATTGTGTTCAACTGCCGAAGGATTTCCAGTTACTTTACTTGAATATGGATTAGCCCGCTTATCGGTGGTATCTACTAATGTTGGTTCTTGTTCTGAAATTATTAAAGACAATTTTAGTGGTTTGCTCTTTGATCCATTAGACGTAGTGCAATTACAGCAACAACTCCAGAAATTGATTTTGGACAAACAATTGAGAGCCAATTTTGCTTTACATTTGCATAAATTGGTTTTGGAAGAGTATTCGGAGGAGAGAGTGATACAATTGCTTATTTCAAAATATAATTTGCTTTAATATTTACGTCTAAATGAAAAAAGAAGATTTATTATACCTCAATCTAATCCTCTTCCATGCCGGGATTGGTTTTTTGGTGTATTTATTTCCCTTTGTGGCCAAAATATACGGCTATGCTATCTTCATCTTTGGAGCTTATTATATCATCAAGACACAAAATAAGAACAATGAAGCCCTCATAGTGGCAGCCTATGTAGTGGGTAGCGAAGTGTTCTTGAGAATGACAGGGGGCAATCCTCTGTATGAAATTTCCAAATATGGAGTGATGGTTTTTATTTTCATTGGGATGTATTTCAGCGGCTTCTCCAAGGGTGCGGTGCCTTATTGGTTGTTCTTGTTGCTCTTGGTGCCCAGTGTGGTCATATCAACCTTCGTCCTCGATTTTGAAACCAACATCAAGAATACCATTGCCTTTAATATCTCGGGCCCCGTTTGCCTGGGTGTGGCCTCCCTATATACCTTTAGACGCAAAATTTCCTTGGATAACATGAATACCATACTCCTCAGTATGGGCTTACCTATTGTTACCTGTATGGTGTACTTGACTTTTTATACCCCAAACATTCGGGACGTGATTACCAGCACCCAATCTAGTTATGAAACTTCTGGAGGCTTTGGTCCCAACCAAGTAGCCACTTTCTTGGGCTTGGGGATGTTTATCTTTTTTTCCAGAGTCATATTGGAATCGAGGACAAAATTCACGTTGATTCTCAATCTCATTATTGCCATTAACATAAGCTTTCGAGGGATGGTTACTTTTTCGCGAGGTGGTATGATTACCGGTTTTTTAATGATTGTTTTGTTGTTGGTTTTTCTGTACTTCAAATCCAATTATACAGGCAGGGTCAAATTAAATTACATTATCGTGTTCGTGACCCTGGCCCTGATGGCGACCTGGACCTATACATCCTTTCAAACGGGGGGGTTAATCGACAAACGCTATGCCAACCAAGATGCAGCGGGAAGGGTAAAGGAAAGTAAGTTTACGGGTAGGGAGGATGTGGCAAAGAATGAAATAGACACTTTCTTGAAAAACCCTATTTTTGGGGTAGGCGTGGGCAAAGGTGTTGAGGTACGTCTGGCCGAGACTGGAGATGCCACCTTGTCGCACGATGAAATTACCCGTATGCTCGCTGAACACGGTTCTTTAGGTATTATAGGCTTGTTAATCCTATTTTTCACGCCCTTGTTTTTATATCTCGAGAACAAATTCAATATGTTCTTGCTGTGTTTTGTCGCCTTCTGGTTTTTTACCATCAACCACGCCGCTATGCGAACTGCCGCACCAGCTTTTGTCTACTCTTTGTCCCTCCTCAACGTTTATCTGGGCGAAGCCCCCAGAAAAAAGATGAGGGAGTAGTTTTTAGTTTCCGTCATTGCGAACGCAACACAGTGGAGTGCTACAATCTTATGATTCTAGCAATCTACCCTCAAACCCTCAAAAAAATCCTCCCCAATCCGCCTATGTCATCTCGAGCGCAGTCGAGTGACGCCTCATCCGTGACCCATCATTGCGAACGCACAATGTCATTAAGTTAAGAAAAATAGACTCGGTTTTGTCATTCCGACGAAGGAGGACTCGAGAGCTTGCTCGAACAGGCGAAGCAATCTCATTAGTTGCTCACATTATGCGATTTCTCCCGTTGGTCGAAATGACAAATAAATTCTTAACTTAATGACATTGTGCGAACGCAACCTTGCACAGCATCGTAATCCGTCATTGCGAACGCAACACAGAGGAGTGCTGCAATCTTATGATTCTACCAATCTACCCTCAAACCCTCAAAAAAAATCCGCACCAATCCGCCTATGTCATCTCGAGTGCAGTCGAGAGACGCCTCATCCGTGGCCCATCATTGCAAGCATAGCACAGCAATGGGTTGTCACCCCAAACCCCAAACCCCAAACCCCAAACCACCAACACCAAACCCCAAACCCTCAAAAAAAATCCTCCCCAATCCGCCTATGTCATCTCGAGCGCAGTCGAGAGACGTCTCATCCGTGGCTCATAACCCAATTCCCCAACACCCATAAAAATGCTCTTTATCGATTTTAATTGATTTCGTCAAATGCTTTGATTAGATTTGCCTTATAAAACAAAACCTGCACTTTTACAATGAAGAATAAGAACAAAATACATTTTGAAGTCTCGGAACGAAAAGTCCTGTTGCGTGTTTTTGACGTTGTTTTTGTTTTGGGTACCTTGTACCTTGTAGGAACTTATTTGGGTCTTGACTATTTAAAGGTTTCCGCCACCCATTTTTATTATGCAATGGTTCTTGCGTTGTATCTCAATATAATTGGGACCGTTTTCGAAATGTATAACCTTCAAGTGGCAAGCGACCAGTATCAGGTGCTAAGAAGCAGCATCCTCACTGTATCAACCACTGTTTTATTTTACTTGCTGACTCCGGTTTTCTCTGCCGAGCTGCCTTCCAATAGATTGCAGATAGTATCCTTCTATTTTACCATACTTTTCAGCATCCTCTTAAGGAGAATGTTTTATGTCAAATTTCTGGCCTCCAGTCGTTTTGTGCAAAACGTGGTCTTGGTATGCGATCGGGATCAGCTGGAAGAACTGATACTGGGTCTCGAAAACTCGGATCCTCATTATCGCATTGTTGCCTATGTCAACTCCGATAGTGCTACTGAAGAACAATTCGAATATCATTTTGTCGAAAATATTGCTATTGATGACTTACTTACCTTTGTCAACGAGCATATAATTTTCGAAATTGTCGTTGCTACCCAAAAAACCGAAGAGATTACCGTTGAATTGTATCAACAATTGCTCTATTTGTTGGAATCTGGCACGACTATTCGCGAATATACTCAAGTCTATGAAAACAAGAGTCAGCGTATCCCGGTGCAATATATTACCCGAGATTTTTATAAATTTTTCCCTTTTAGCAGAAGCAACAACAATCAACTCTATTTGATGTTCATCAAGTTGGTCGAGGTTTTAATTTCAATTATTGGACTGGCTTTTGGAGCCGCTCTAATTCCCTTCATCTTGATGGCCAATACCTTGGCAAATCGGGGAAAACTATTTTATACACAAGAACGGGTAGGCAAGAATGGCGAGATATTCCAAATCTTTAAGTTCAGGACGATGGTCGAAAATGCCGAGAAAGGCACAGCAGTATTTTCAGGTTCAAACGATAGTAGGGTTACACCTTTTGGGAAATTCTTGCGAAAGACCAGGATAGACGAGATTCCCCAATTCCTCAATATTGTAAAGGGCGATATGGCAGTCATTGGGCCAAGACCCGAAAGACCCTTCTTTGTCAAGGAAATTGCCGAAATAATGCCTTTCTACGAAACCCGACACGTGATAAAACCAGGACTTACTGGCTGGGCACAAGTCAACTATTCCTATGGAGAATCAATAGAAGACAGTCTGGTTAAACTACAATATGATTTGTACTACATCAAACACCGCAGTGTTTTCTTGGACTTGAACATCGCCATCAAAACCATCAGCACGGTCTTGTTTTATAGAGGACAATAAACCAACATTAAAAAAAATTAGGACTGTTTACTATTTATTCCCTTTAAAGGACCTTATAAGTAATTAGAATGATATATTGTCGCAATATAAAATACGACAACAATTATTAAAAAGATTTATAAGCTAGGCGAAGAATTAATCTGTGCTAATCTGTGAAATCCGTGGCAAACAAATTTAAGTGTGTTATTAAAATACGACATTAAATTTTAGCCATTACTTATATCTTATATAGTAAAAAAAGTAATATTGTCCCGTAAAAATAATAAATATGCGTTTGGAGGCAATATATATCCTACGGGGCAATACGAGTCTTATCGGAAATAATGAGAGTCTTTATAGGATTACAGGAATCCGTTTGCTATTTCTGATGGCTGTCTTTATCAACAAAACCAAACTTGTAAGCATTAGCGGCAACACAATCAATAAATGTATTTTGTTAAGCATAACAACAAGGTAAACCAAAATCGAAAGCGCATTCAGCAAGCATAAGTTGATAATCCATTTCTTGTTGTTGGTTAACATAAAATAGGACAGCACCAAAAGCGCAGGATTAAACAGCAGTATGTTATAATTGTTGGCTAACTCTTGATGGAAAGAATAAAACCCAACAAAAAGGAAGAACAATCCCAACAATCCCATTATTGAAAAATAAAATAAATCAATACCTTTCTTGTTCATCAGAACGATAAATCCAAGAAGCAGCGCGTAGGTATAAAAATTGTCCCATCGAGAAATTGGTAATTCTTTTTTGATTGCCAATAGGGTTTTACTTTCCCGGCAAAGCAAATGGTTCTCGAATTGGATTAACTTTAGACTTTTATGGAGTTCCAAAGGCAGGAAAATCTTGGTTCCATATTCATCGACTTTCTTTCCGAAAATGATGCTGGTGCCCAGTTTTTCATAAAATGAATGGTCAAAATAAGGATACAGAATGGCTCTATAGGTTATACCAGTGTCGGTTTTCTTGACAATCACTTCGCCTCCCAATGTTTTGTTCAGGATATCTACCACCATCGAAGTACAGTTCTTGTCAATGAATTTATAGGTGTAATAACTCTCGCTTGAGGCTAGGGCGGTGGTTAAATTATCGAATAATTTTTGTTTGTACGCCAACGGAATAATGAGTTCCTGTTCATATACACTTCTTTTTTCGTAGGTATATTGTTGCATAAAATCGGTAAAGCGATTGGCAACGGCAAAATATTGCAGGTCTCCCTTGGTGAATTTTGCGACAAAATTAGGCGTGGCAAAATCAAAGGCACCGTAATTATAAACGACATCCAGGTTGTTGTCCCAATCGGTTATTCGAATGGCGGTGTGGCCAAAAAGGGAATAAGATTCATTGCCGGTATCACAAGTAATTACACTCGCACGGGCATTTTTCGATAGTACAACGCCTTGGGCAAAGCCGATTGTTGAACCAACCAGCAACAACGCACAGAATATTTTTTTGAAGGAAGGTTTCATTTATTTATTGGATGTGTTAGAAAAATATCGGCAATTTAGCACTTGCAAACTAGACAAAGCCGAGTAAAAAACAGATTTGAACCTATGTTTCGGGAAACAAATTTACACGAATTAATAGTGAAGGTTAAGAAGATTTGTGTATTTTTTTTGATAGAAATAGAAATTTGTGCCAATTTGTGAAATTCGTCTCGCTTTTTTAATCACTTTAGGTTTAATTCCTCGAAGCTCTGCTTCGATTTTTTTTTGCCACAGATTCACAGATTAAAAAAGATTTTTGAAAATCTGTGAATCTGTGGCTACTATTTGCTAATACCTCTGGGGCTTTGCCCCGAGGTAGTTTATTTTTGGAATAGTTTTTAAGAATAAAATTAATTCCTGAACTGCCCCAAATCCACTTTTACAGAAAATATATTCGAATACAAAGTGGTATTTTGATTCCCCAAATTGGTCAGGGCATAATCAATTTGGATACCCTTGTATTGGAATCCCAGTCCAATATTGGGTTGAAAACCTACCTTCTGGCTATTGTCTAATTGTTGTATGTTTTGAAAATTACCCACACCAGCTCTCACGAAAACCAAGTCGGTATAGCCAAATTCAAACCCTAATGCAGGGTCGACACTTACAAAATTGGTCGAAATAAGATCATTGGTCTTGGCAAACCGCATATTGAGGTTGGCTGCCGCCAAAATGCTGTAATCATAGCGAACAATAAACTTCTTGGATAAACCCAATTGCGCTTTAGGAGCCGTAATCTCGGTGCTTTCGGGGAGTTCCTGATTTTGCCCCGGAATGGCATCGGCTATTTTCTTGTACTCAGTCTCGTCAATATTCCAAACGTTGTAGGTAGTCGTTATATCGCGAAGCATCAAGCCAAATCGCCAGTCATTTTTTTCGAATTGTAGCCCGGCATCAAAACCAAAACCCCATGAACTCGCAAATTTTCCTATGATTCTTCGAATCACTTTAGCGTTGACACCATATTGAAATCCTGGTATTTGCAGTTTTCGGGCATAGGAAAAAGTAACTCCATAATCGGCGGTTGAGAAAAGACTGATTCTGTTGTAGTCGATATTGCCTTGACTGTCGATCAATTCGGTCGTGTTCATAATATTGTCGACCCCAAAACGAATCAAGGAAATTCCCCAGGCGCTCTGGTCATCTATGGGTTTGGCGTAAGCGATATAATCATACTGGGCAATATTGGCAAAATAATTAGCGTGCATCAATGACACCTGATGATCTTCAAGATGTACCAAGCCTGCAGGATTCCAATAGCCCGAATTCACGTTGCCAGTGCTGGAAGTCACCGCATTTGCCATTCCCAATGCTGCCGCATCGACACCAATATTCATAAACTCGTTGGAGTATTTTCGAACGGTTTGCGCATACGAACTAGCGCAAAGTAAAAGGAGGAAGAAGAATTGATTTTTTTTCAGCATTGATTATTTTGCAGTTCTAAAGACTGTTTAATTTTTTCCAAAAATATAATTTTTTAATGAGCTAATGTCTTTTTTAACAACCCATTCCCGGTTTAAAACTAGGAATGGGTTAAATCTCTTTTAAAAAACGCACTTCTCATTCACTTATTATATTAAATTTGTGAACTTTGACAATCTAATCCAAATAACAATGAACATAAAAAAACACATCCCAAATCTAATTACGCTTCTCAATCTTTTTTGCGGTTGTATTGCCTTGGTTTTTGTTGCTGAATTGAATTTCGAAATGGCGTTTTATTTTGTTTGTTTGGGCATATTCCTTGATTTTTTCGATGGCTTTTTTGCCCGATTGTTCAAGGTTTCAAGTCCGCTGGGCTTGCAATTAGATTCCCTTGCTGATATGGTTACGAGCGGTGTTGTTCCAGGTTATGTGATGTATAAAATACTTTCAAATCCTTATGTTTTTGATGTTAATAGTTTTATTCCATATCTTGGATTTATTATCACGCTTGGAGCTTGTTATCGCTTGGCTAATTTCAATATTGACACCCGTCAAACCGATTCTTTCATAGGTTTGCCAACACCCGCCAATACTTTGTTTATAATGAGTTTGCCTTTGATTAATATCGGTTTTTATGATGATAATTTTTCAGGGGTGATTTTCAATAAATGGGCTTTAGTTGCCATCACATTATTAAGTGCATACATTATGAATGCCGAAATTCCTTTGTTTTCCTTAAAAATTAAAGATTTTACTTTTCGGAAAAATGCACTTCAAATTGTCTTTTTGACTTTATCAGTGTTGTTGTTGGGTTTCTTCCAATATTTGGGAATTCCGTTGATTATCATCACTTACGTTTTATTGTCGGTGGTGAATAACAAGTTCCTGAAAAAGTAAGTTGCCCAATGAGGAGAAATAGCAGCCGAAGAAAAACACCCATTAAACGAAAACCCCGAAAGAAAGGGTCGCTTTTCTCCAGAAAGTGGTTGCGCTTTTCTATAATTGGGTTTTTTATTGTGCTGTTTTTAGGAATTGGCTATCATTATCGAAACGGATTTTTGTATTATCTTGGATTCAAATCCAATAAAATCCAATTCGAAAAAGCCGAAGCCAAACGTATTTCTGATGTTCGGAATTACCAAGTTTTGGAAAATCATCAAGGAAAAGCAATCGGTTTGGATGTTTCAGAATTTCAGGGAAAAATAGACTGGACTTTGGTCGAAACCATTGAAGATGGGTATCCGCTGGAGTTTGTTTTTATTCGTGCCACAGCCGGAAACGATAGGGAAGACAGGAAGTTTGAACAAAATTGGCTTGGTGCCAAAAAAAGAAAGATGATTCGTGGGGCGTATCATTATTATCGTCCCAATGAAAATTCTTTGGAGCAAGCCGAGTTGTTCATTAAAACCGTGCAACTGCAAAAAGGCGATTTACCTCCGGTTTTAGACATTGAAAAACTACCCAAAGAACAATCAATATCAAATCTGAAACTAGGATTGAAGCGTTGGCTAAAGGCGGTTGAGGATCATTATAAAGTCAAACCGATTATTTATACCAGTGAGAAATATTATGACGATTTCTTGAAAGAGGAGTTCTCGGATTATCTTTTTTGGATTGCCAATTATAATTTTTATCGGGAGAAAATAGGCGACGATTGGCTGTTTTGGCAATTCACCGAAAAAGCATCCGTTCCGGGAATCAAAGGCAATGTAGATGTAAATATTTACAATGGCGATGTGGAGCAGTTGCGGTTTATTACCGTGGAGTAGATTTCAGATTTCAGATTTTTTACAATTTTGTCATTCCGTAGGAATCTCAAAGAGGATTTCAGATTAAGAATGTTAAACATCTAGTCTGAGTTTAATCACTTTAGGTTTAATTCCTCGAAGCTCTGCTTCGTTTTTTTTTTTGCCACAGATTCACAGATTAAAAAAGATTTTTGAAAATCTGTGAATCTGTGGCTACTATTTGCTAATACCTCTGGGGCTTTGCCCCGAGGTAGTTTATTTTTAACCCGTTGGGTGCAATTATTTAAAATTAAGAACTTTCAAAAAAACATAAAATTAAACGCATAGAAACATAGAAAAAAGATTAAGATAGCCCAATTGCTTCGCCTGTTCGCTATCGCTCGGGTCTTGGCTTCACATAGCTATGATTCACTATCAAAAAGTGAAACGTCTTGATGTAAACACATAAAATCTATGATTCTATGTGTTTAAAAAATATAAATTTTGAATTACACCCAACGGGTTAATTTTATATTTTTGCTATCTGTCACCTGCTACCTGATTAAAACTCCAATTTCTTCTTTCTCAATTCGAAATTTTGCCCTAAATAAACGCGACGAACCATTTCATCTTCGACTAATTCTTCTGGAATTCCCTCTTTCAAAATACCGCCTTCAAACATAAGATAAGTCTTGTCGGTGATGGCCAAGGTTTCTTGCACGTTGTGGTCCGTTATCAAAATTCCTATGTTTTTGTTTTTTAATTGCGCCACAATTCGTTGAATGTCTTCCACGGCAACGGGATCGACTCCGGCAAAAGGTTCGTCGAGGAGAATGAATTTTGGGTCGGTGGCAAGACAGCGTGCTATTTCGGTACGACGGCGTTCCCCTCCCGAAAGTAAATCCCCGCGATTGGTGCGAATGTGTCCTAAACCAAATTCCTCAATTAAGCTCTCCATTTTGGTGTGTTGTTCCTCTTTCGAAAGTTTGGTTAGTTGCAGCACGCTCAAAATATTGTCTTCGACGCTTAATTTTCTGAACACGGAAGCTTCTTGTGCCAAATAACCAATGCCTTGTTGGGCTCTTTTGTACATTGGAAAGTGGGTAATGTCCAAATCATCGAGGTAGATATTGCCCATATTTGGTTTTACCAACCCCACAATCATATAAAAAGAGGTTGTTTTTCCGGCTCCATTTGGACCCAATAATCCAACGATTTCCCCTTGGTTCACTTCAACCGAAATGCCTTTTACGACACTTCGACCTTTATATGTTTTGACTAGATTTTCGGCTCTTAATTTCATTTTAATTCGGTATTCAAAATTGGACAATTGGGATTAGCTAGTCTGTTCACTTTTTAATTTCCTTTTATAAACAATAGAAGAAATGATAACGCTTAATTCAAAAATAACCAGCATCGGGATGGCTACGATAGTTTGGCTCACCACGTCGGGTGGGGTAACTATGGCAGCAACAATCAATACCAAAACTATGGCATATCTTCGGTATTTTTTTAAAAATACAGGAGTAACAAGTCCTAGTTTAGTTAGGAAATAAATGATAATGGGCAGTTCAAAAAATAATCCACCCGCCAGGACTGATGTTTTTACCATTCCGATATAGGAATTCAGGGTAAATTGGTTTTTTACAATGTCACTTACTGTAAATGTGGCCACAAAATTGACTGACATTGGGATTACCACAAAATAACCGAAAAGCACCCCCAAAAAGAATAATAATGAAGATATAAAGATAAATACTTTGGCATTTTTCCTTTCTTTTTCATACAAAGCCGGACTGATAAAGCCCCAAATTTGCCATAAAATATAAGGAAAAGCTAAAATAAAACCTGCTAAGATGCACATCCAGACAAACATATTTACCTGGCCTTCCATTTCTGTGTTTTGGATGATAAAAGGCAATTCTTCGATGCATATACTTTCACCAAAATTTAATTGGTGAGACAAATCACAAAAAAAACGATAGGTAAAAAAGGAAGGTCTTGTAGGTCCAAATATAATGGTGTCAAACAAGTAATCACTTATAAAGTAGGTCGCAAATGCCATTAAAATTACTGCCGCCGAGCTTCGAACCAATAACCATCTTAATTCCTCAAGGTGGTCTAAAAACGACATTTCTTTAAGCGTTTTCTTTTCCATTATACAATTCCTTCTTTTAAAATATCATGCAAATGCAATACGCCTTTATATTCACCATTGTCCACCACAATTAGTTGGGTGATTGCAAAATCTTCGAGAATATTTAGTGCGTCAGCCACCATAGTCGTGGATTGTATCACTTTTGGATTTTTTGTCATAATATCTTTTGCGGTCAAATGGGTAAAAGTATCATTTTTATTCAGCATTCTTCGAATGTCTCCGTCGGTGATTATCCCAATTACTTTTTCGTTTTCTATCACGGCGGTTACGCCCAGTCGTTTTTCGGAGATTTCGAAAATTACCTTTTTTATGGATGCATCTGGAGCCACCATTGGTTTCATTGAATTGTCAAGCATATCCATCACCCGTAACAATAGTTTCTTGCCTAGAGCGCCACCGGGATGGTATTTGGCAAAATCTTCGCTCGTGAAATTTCGCATTTCCATTAGGCAAACGGCAAGCGCATCTCCCATAACAAGTTGTGCCGTGGTGCTGTTCGTTGGAGCCAAATTATTTCGGCAAGATTCTGCATCAACGGTGGTATTCAAAACATAATCGGATTCTTTTGCCAAAAAGGAAGTCATGTTTCCTGTAATGGCAATTAATTTGTTTCCGAATCTTTTTAGTATGGGAATAAGGATTTTTATTTCGGGACTATTGCCGCTTTTTGAGATGCAAATGACCACATCATCGGTTTGTACCATACCCAAATCGCCATGTATGGCTTCGGAAGCGTGTAAAAAAAGAGATGGAGTTCCCGTAGAATTAAACGTGGCGACCATTTTTTGTGCGATAATGGCACTTTTTCCAATTCCAGTAACGATTAATCGCCCCTTGGATTTAAATAGGATTTGTGTTGCCTCGGCAAAGTTAATGTCAATAAAATCAATTAGTTTAGCTATGGATTCACTCTCGGAAAGAATGGTCTTTTTTGCCAAAATCAATATATTTTCTTTTGTATCCAAAATAGAATTATTATAAAATTTGTATGTGTAAAAGAAATTAGTATCTTTAGGTGTCGCAAATTTAGATAAAATACCATTAATAAAGAATGAATTCAAACGAAATTGACATCCACAAAGAATTAAAGAAATTTTTTGGCTTTAACCAATTCAAAGGTTTACAGGAACAAGTTATCAAAAGTATCCTCAACAAGGAAAACACTTTCGTGATTATGCCCACAGGTGGAGGCAAGTCACTTTGCTATCAATTACCAGCTTTGGTTCAAGAAGGGACGGCTATCATCGTTTCTCCATTGATTGCCCTGATGAAAAATCAGGTAGACGCCATTAGAAGCTTATCTTCAGAAAATGGTGTAGCGCATGTTTTAAATTCCTCGCTCACCAAAACTGAAATTAACCAAGTCAAAACAGATATTAGTTCTGGTTTGACCAAATTGCTATATGTTGCTCCAGAATCATTGACCAAGGAAGAATACGTCAACTTTCTCAAAACGGTGCCAATTTCATTTGTTGCCATCGACGAAGCACACTGCATCTCGGAATGGGGTCACGATTTTAGACCCGAATACAGAAATTTAAAACATATCATCAAGCAATTAGGCGATGTGCCAATTATAGGATTAACTGCAACTGCCACTCCAAAAGTACAGGAAGACATCTTGAAAAACTTGGATATGTCAGATGCAACCACTTACAAAGCATCCTTCAACAGGCCTAATTTATACTATGAGGTTCGTACCAAAACCAAAAATATTGAATCGGATATTATTCGTTTTATCAAACAACACAAAGGCAAATCGGGAATTATTTATTGCTTGAGCCGCAAAAAAGTGGAGGCTATTGCCGAAGTTTTGCAGGTCAACGGAATAAGTGCCGTACCGTATCATGCCGGTTTAGATGCAAAAACACGAGCCAAACACCAAGATATGTTCCTTATGGAAGATGTAGATGTGGTAGTGGCAACGATTGCCTTCGGGATGGGAATCGACAAACCCGATGTACGTTTTGTAATTCACCATGACATTCCCAAATCATTGGAAAGTTATTACCAAGAAACAGGCCGTGCAGGCCGCGATGGTGGCGAAGGTCATTGCCTGGCCTATTATTCCTATAAAGATGTAGAAAAACTCGAAAAATTCTTGTCGGGAAAGCCCGTCGCTGAACAAGAAATTGGCTTTGCCTTATTGCAGGAAGTCGTAGCTTATGCCGAAACTTCGATGTCGAGAAGAAAATTCCTGTTGCATTATTTTGGCGAAGAATTCGATAATGAAACGGGCGAAGGTGGCGATATGGACGATAACGTTCGCAATCCAAAAGTTAAAATTGAAGCCAGAGACGAAGTGGTCAAACTGCTCGAAGTCGTTCGTGATACGAAACATATTTACAAGTCCAAAGAAGTTGTTTTCACGCTCATTGGCCGCGTAAATGCCATAATTAAAGCCCATAGAACGGATGCTCAACCATTTTTTGGTTCCGGTAACAATCACGATGAGAAATATTGGATGGCATTGTTGCGACAAGTGCTTGTGGATGGTTTGTTGTCTAAAGACATTGAAACTTATGGGGTTGTAAAAATCACCAAAAAGGGATTGGATTTTATCAAACAACCAAGTTCTTTTATGATGTCTGAAGATCATGAATACAACGAAACCGAAGACGAAGCCATTATAACTGCTTCAAAATCAACTGGAGTTGCTGATGAGGCATTGATGGGAATGTTGCGCGACTTGCGCAAAAAAGTGGCGAAAAGATTGGGAGTTCCTCCATTTGTGGTTTTCCAAGATCCTTCGCTCGAAGATATGGCCTTGAAATACCCGGTTACCAATGAGGAGTTGGTCAATATTCACGGAGTTGGAGAAGGAAAAGCTAAAAAATACGGCAAGGAATTTCTGGAATTAATAAGTCGCTATGTTGAGGATAATGACATTATTCGACCAGATGATTTGGTCGTAAAATCGACTGGAGTCAATTCACTCAACAAATTGTATATTATCCAGAATATTGATCGAAAATTACCGCTCGATGATATTGCCTCCTCCAAAGGATTAACGATGGATGCCTTGATATCTGAAATGGAGCAAATCGTGAATTCAGGAACTAAGTTGAACATCAAATACTGGATTGATGAAATGCTTGATGAAGACCAGCAGGAAGAAATTCACGACTATTTTATGGAATCGCATTCGGATAATATTGAAGATGCCTTAAAGGAATTTGAAGGCGATTATGATCTTGAGGAATTGCGTTTAATGAGAATTAAGTTTATTAGCGAAGTGGCGAATTAAGTTCAGATTTCAGATTTTTTTACAATTTTGTCATTCCGTAGGAATCTCAAAGAGGGTTTCAGATTTCAGATTTCAGATTTCAGATTAAGAAGGTTAAGCATCTAGTCTGAGTTTAATTTTTTATTTTTGCTATTTGCTATTTGCCGTCTAAAAAACTTCCGCCCGATGCGGTTTCAAAGCATCTCTTACTTGAATCATCGTCTCATCGGTTACCACCATAAAAGCTATGGCATACATTTCGCCAAGGACTTCGAAACCCGTTATATTTGGAGATAATTTTTTGGCTGCAATATATTCTTTCAAATGAATTTCGTGATGCTCGGCCGTTTTTGCCGAGGCCGCTCCCCGAAAATCCCATATTAGTTTTATTTGCCTAGACATTATTTGGTTTTAAGTTTTCGAATGCGAAGTTACAAAGTCTAATTCTAAAATAGTCCAAATTTGTAAACTTGAAAATGGATTTGGTATTGAATCATTAATTCCATTCAAAATGCTATTTTTGCATTGGTTTTGTTTTTCGATTAACCGATTTGCCAAATCAACGAATAAAAAATATACAATGCCACAAGAACTTCTTCTTCAAGTTTCTCCCGAAATAGCTTCAAATGAGGCGTTGCTCAAAGACTATTTGTCCAAGCAAATCAAGGTTTCTCCAAAAGACATTCAACACATTTCCATCCTGAAACGTTCGATTGATGCCCGCCAGAAAGCCGTAAAATTCAATTTGAAAGTCGTTATTTATTTGGTTGGAGAAACTTTCGAAGAAAATAAAATTCAACTTCCGGAGTATAAAAATGTTTCAAATTCACAGGAAGTCATTGTCGTTGGAGCAGGTCCAGCAGGACTTTTTGCCGCTTTGCAATTGATAGAGTTGGGTTTGAAGCCCATAATCATTGAGCGTGGCAAGGACGTTCGCGGTCGTCGTCGGGATTTGAAAGCCATTAACGTGGATCATATTGTCAATGAAGATTCTAATTATTGTTTTGGCGAAGGCGGAGCAGGAACCTATTCTGACGGAAAATTATATACCCGTTCCAAAAAGCGTGGCGATGTAAATCGAATTCTTGAATTGTTGGTCGCTTTTGGAGCATCGTCAGATATTTTGGTCGATGCACATCCGCACATTGGCACCAATAAATTACCACAAATCATTCAGGACATTCGGGAGAAAATTATCGAAATGGGAGGCAAAGTCCTTTTCGAAACCCGATTGACCGATATTCTCATCAAAAATAATGAAGTGCAAGGCATCGTTACCAAAAATGGAGACACGATTCTTGCCAACAAAATAATTCTGGCCACGGGACATTCTGCCCGAGATATTTTTGAATTATTAGACAGGAAACAAATTTTTATCGAAGCAAAAGCTTTTGCTTTGGGCGTTCGTGCCGAACATCCGCAATCCTTGATTGATAGCATCCAGTACAGTTGTGATTATCGTGGGCAACATTTACCACCAGCACCCTATTCGATAGTAAAACAAGTAGGAGGAAGGGGAATGTATTCGTTTTGTATGTGTCCCGGAGGCGTGATTGCCCCTTGCGCAACAAGTCCTGGCGAGGTGGTAACAAACGGTTGGTCACCTTCCAAAAGAGATCAAAACACCGCTAATTCTGGTATTGTGGTCGAATTAAAACTGGAAGACTTCAAGCCGTTTTCCAAATTTGGAGCACTTGCCGGAATGGAATTTCAAAAAAGTATCGAACAAAAAGCCTGGCATTTGGCAGGAGGCTCGAGCTTTAGCGAACAGGCAAAGCAAACTCAGCGAGTTCCTGCTCAAAAAATGGTCGATTTTACCCAAAACAAGGTTTCCTCGAATATCCCGAAAACATCCTATGTTCCCGGAACCACCTCGGTGGAAATGGGACAGGTTTTCCCTGGTTTTCTCACCCAAATATTGCGCGAAGGTTTCGTCGAATTCGGAAAATCGATGCGTGGTTTTTTGACCAATGAAGCTATATTACATGCGCCAGAATCAAGAACTTCATCACCTGTACGCATTCCCAGAGATTCTGAAACTTTGGAGCACGTTCAAATAAAAGGTTTGTATCCTTGCGGAGAAGGTGCGGGTTATGCCGGAGGCATTATCTCGGCAGCAATTGATGGCGAGAAATGTGCACAAAAGATTGGTGCCATTTTAATCAAGTAGATGATTGAAACTTGATTAAAAGGCTCACACAAAAAAGTTGAGAAGAAGTTTTTCGAATTCTCTATTCTTTTCTAGAAATGGATAAAATCAAAACTTCGGGTTTAAAATATTGCCCTTGTTCGGGGTAAAGTTGCTGAATATTTTTTACGACATCCATTCCTTTGGTGACTTTACCGAAAGCGGCAAAACCTTGTCCGTCCTTGTTTCTTTTGCCGCCAAAATCCAAAGATGGCTGGCCGTTGATGCAAATAAAAAAACTGCAAGTGGCTGAATCAGGTGTGTCCCTTGCCATTGAAATTGCACCATTTTTATGAAGCACTCCAGTTTTTGATGTTCCTTCGAGAGGAATTGCCTCAAAAACTTTAGTCGAATCGACTTCGCCACCTTGAATGACTTCAATTTTTACAGAATCCTTCGGCTGATTGTTCAACGTTACCGAACGAAAAAAGGTGGTGTTGTCATACAAATGCGCATCAACATATTTCAAAAAATTAGCAACAGTAATCGGAGCTTTTTTGGGAAACAATTCGACGGTAATATCGCCCAAAGAAGTTTTAATGATGCAAATTTCCTTCTTTTGTGCAGAAATATTTGTGATTGTAAAAAAGTATAGAATTAGTGTTAGGAGGATTTTTTTCATTTTATTGTTTGATTTTGTTTGTGGGCACGGATTACAAATCCGCGTTATCGGAACAGACTAAATAAATCCGCGCTATCTGGTTCTTTATCAATAATAGATTCGGCAAAAAGGGACAATATCTCGGGCTTCCTTATCAAAACTGTAGGGATCAAATTCCATTAGTTCCATCCATTTTATACGGGAAAACAGTTTGTTATTTTCAACATCAAAATACCAATCCTGACAAATTCTTATTCTGGGAATATCATTGGCTGAGCGCAATTGTTGCAATAAGCCATATTTCGGATTACCACTATCACCGGAAACATCGATTGTGTCGATGCGCATTTTCCAAGTATAGATTTCCTTGGCTGGAATGAGTTCTTCTGACCAACTGTCAATCGCTTTTAACTTTCCTTTTTCTATTGCCTGCAAAAGGAGTTGCGGTATTGAATTCCCAGTTTCGGCTGGCGATTCAGAAATGTCCTTTGAGAGCGGTTTGATAATCCAAGCACATTCCGAAGCCTTTAAGCTAACGGTGTCTTGGCGGACGAAGACGGCATTTGAATCTCCGTTCTGGGCAAATGAACCTAGAGCCGTAATGGACAAAATAAGAAGGAGGGCATGTTTTTTCATGATAGAATGAATTAGATTGAAAGCTTGGTTTATAAAAAGGATATTCTTCATTTCTGAAGGCATAATTTACCTATTGTTATGTTCTTTTGAAAATCATTATGGCAATTCCTCTGCTAGTAGATATTTACATTAAGCGTAACCCATATTTGTGCGAACCGCCGAATACTTGACTCCGCTTGGTTTATCCTGCGCGAAGTCGAAGGGTTCGGTGGTGTGAGAGTCTCGCTGTGTTAGTTACTGGCGGAGCCGCCTACTCGATTACCAGCAGGCATTATTTCTGTTTTAGTAGCCATTCTATTAATTCGTCATTATTCACAATACTCCAAGAATGCGGATGCCTTTGATTGTCAGGTTTTCTATAACCTTTATTTTGTGTTGTTATTAATTTTGCGTTTTCATTTCCAAGTCTATTGAGTTCATTAATCATTGCAGAACATTCTGTTGCATTCATATTTGTTAGGTCAGCATTCCTTTCTCTTAACCACCAATCTACATCAGGTTCGGTGTAAATTCTCAAAGGCATATTTATTAACGTTTTAATTGCGGTTTGTGTTGTGTCTGAAAATGAATAAGGCGAAAGATTGTAATATTCAGCAAGATTTGTATTTGGGTTTCCACCTGTTTCTTTTTCAAGTCTGTCTACCATATAAATATTCTCTTGATTGGCTTCGTTATCTTTTGAAAGCCTAATATCTCTTTTTGCGGAATTATAAAATCTTTCAAAGTCGAGCGGTGGGTCAATCGCAAAAACTGCTGTTGGTTTAATTGTCGAATTTTCAGCATACTTTATCACACAACTGCCGCCAATTGAAAATCCACCAACATAAAATTTTTGTCCAATAAGTTTGTGTTTAGAAGTTACATCTTTTAAAATTCTGTCAAAAGTTTGTTGGCTTAAACTGTCGACGCCAAATGATAAAACTCCATCTTGAAAAGTTGGGATGATTGTCAATATTCCATTTTGAGCTAATTTATTTGGCAGGTCAGTTTGTTGTAAAACACTTTCAGCATTTTCTCCAAATCCAGGGACTAGAAATATATAACCTGCCCAAGGAAGTTTTGGTGGATATATTATTGTATAATAGTTTTTTGTTGAGTCTGATTTATCAAGAAAAACTTTCTCAATTTTTGGGTTATTTACTTTTTGTCCGTAACAATAAATAGCAAAAAGTGAAAAAGTCAAAATTGTTAATATAAATTTCTTCATCTTGTTAGTTCTTTGTTTGCGGTGTGTCGTTCTATGTTTGCAGGTTACTCCTTCTGCTATTGCGAGCTTCTAGCTCGTACCCATTCAATTTATTTTTATTGCTTTTTTAGCGGCACGAGCTAGAAGCTCACGCTAGCTAGGGGAGGTTTAATGATGCAAATTTCCTTCTTTTGTGCGGAACCATTCGTGATTATAGAAAATAATACAATTAATATGAGCGAGATTTTTTTCATTGTTTTGATAAGGGTTTTATCTGTTCACTTTGAGGAGTTGCAATGGGCACGGATTGCAAATCCGCGCTATCGGGCAGAGCCGTCTACTCGATTGGCAGTAGTATTTTTCGCTAATCTAGTTATTTTTTACTAATTTTGGTTTTCAAACTTCTAAATATTTTCTACTATGTCTTATAAAGAAAAGGCAATTCCTCTAATTGAAAGACTAAATTCTTATGAACACAATCTTAAACTGACTGATGGTTATAAAACTAAAGTACCACTTTCATTTAATCTTTCTAGCGACACTGACGAAGACTATTTCTATGCTGAAGTAGAAAACTTAAATGAATATATAGAAATTACAAACTATATAAAATCTCAAGTAAACTTACAGCAGTTTAGCTTCTCTACCAAAGAGTTTAAGGATAGTGATAAGTATTTAACTATTGGTATTTAGTATTATAGAGATAAAAATCTCCTCTTTCTTTTGGGAATAAGAGGCTTCTGAATTCTTTATGTCCATCTTGGCAAAATTCAGGAAATATTTGGATGTTTATTGATGCACTTTCTAATCCTTTTTCTTTAAAGAATTTCTTAACTTCTTCCATAGCTTTTTCCACTATTTTAGAATCAAGTAGTTCTTTCATTATACGATTTCTTTTTTCTAATTCTTCTTTTGATGGAAGTGGTTCACTAGTTATATACATTTTATATCTTGGGCAGTTTCTCGGTAATATTACTGCCAACTCGTTTATATACTCAGTTTTTAAGCTAAAAACTGAGTATATCTATCCGTTTTTGTTTGTATATACTCAACTCTAGTTGAGGTTTATTTTTCATCAAGCCTTCTCCTTCACAAACCCATCAATCACTTTTTGGTAATAATCATACGTGGTTTTGGCTATAGATTCCCAACTGAAAATTTTCAAAACTCTTTCTCGACCAGCTTTTCCCATTTGGGTTGCTAAGGCTTCGTCTTCTAACAAAATATTAATTTTCACAGCAAATGCTTTTTGGAAAGCCTCAGGATTGGCAGGATTAAAATCGGTTCTGGAAACACTTTCTAGTGGCACTAAATAACCGGTTGCTCCTTCGACAATGATTTCGGGAATTCCGCCCACGTGGCTCCCTACAACCGGAGTTTCGCAAGCCATTGCCTCGAGGTTGATGATGCCAAAAGGTTCATATAAAGAAGGACAGGCAAAAACTCGCGCGTGACTGTACAAGACTTTTATTTTTTCGCGAGGCAGCATTTCCGAGATTAAAATCACGCCTTCTCGTTCCTTTTTTAAATTTGCGATTAATAATTCGGTTTCTTCTGCAATTTCTTTGGTATCCGGAGCTCCGGCACAAAGCACGATTTGACAGTTTTTGTTGAAATGTTTGGCGGCTGCAATCAATTGGGAAATTCCTTTTTGGCGCGTAATTCTTCCCACAAAAAGCACAAATGGAACTTCGGGATCAATTCCATATTCTAAAAGTAAACTTTCATCGAATGTGGGTTGGTAAAATTCTGGGTCGATTCCGTTGTGGATTACGGTCACTTTTTCGGGAGCAACGCCATAAGCTTCGATGACGTCGTCCTTCATTTGTTCGCTCACCGCAATAATTCCATCGGCAGTATTGTAAGCGCTATTTTCGATCCATCTCGATAGGAAATAACCGTTGCCCAATTGTTCTACTTTCCAAGGACGATGCGTTTCTAAACTATGTGTTGTTAAAATGAGCGGAACTTGTAATAATTCACGGGTAAAAATCCCTGCAAGATGCGTGTACCAAGTATGACAATGAACAACATCGGCTTCGGGTGTGGCTTGCGACAATTCTACATTTTTGCTCAGGTTATGAAACATTTTAATATGAGGATTGCTGTCATCAACCATTTTGGTCAGCGAAGAGGTGATTCCCTGAACGTGCATATTTTCGGTATTTACAGATTGGTCGCCAAAACAACGAACTTCAACCTGACCTAATTTTGCCAATTCCTGACTTAAAAAATCGATATGTACTCCGGCTCCGCCGTATATGTTAGGTGGAAATTCATTGGTAAAAAGGGCTATTTTCATAATGCAAATTTTTATAGATTCGTGTTTTTAGTATGGCTTCGAAGAATTATTATATCAACAATCCAAATATAATAAATTTCCTTTAAGTAACGAGAAAGATATAGTGTTGCAATTATTAAAAAGAGTTTTAAGCTAATTAACTAATTAATCTGTGCTAGTCTATAAATCTGAGGCAAAGGAATTCATTTAAAGGTGACATTAAATTTTAGCTATTACATAACCATTAAAATGATAACCAAAATATAAGTGCATAAAAAAACCGAAAATTACTTTCCGGTTTTATGTATTCTGTTTTTTAATGATTCCAAGTTTAGTCCTCGCCGAGAGTTTTCTTCATTTCTTCATATTCTTCTTTTGTGATTTCCCCTTTGGCAAATCTTTTCTTTAAAATTGTCAGGGGAGTTTCTCTTTTGGTTCTTTGACCGGGAATATCCCAAGGGGTTGCAAATATCCAAATGATTACAAATAGCCAAAATATCCACCAAAAAAGATGCATTCCCCAAAATTGATGTCCGTCATACATATGCCACATAACTTTTTGTTTTAAAGTTGAACATTTGATTTTTTACTCACGTAAATATATGAATTTCAAGACTATAAAACAATTTTGTTTTTTGTTTTTCTCCCCAATTTATTATTTTGTTTTCAATCGATCCTTGAAAAGTTTTTCAAATTTTTCAATTTTGGGTTGGATTACCATCTGGCAATACGGTTGGCTTTTGTTGTTCTGGTAGTAATTTTGATGGTAGTCTTCGGCTTTGTAAAATTGATCAAGTGGTTCCACTGTCGTTACGATTGGATTAGTATATACTTTTTCTTTTTCCAAATCGTTGATAATCGCTTGTGCTGCCATTCTTTGTTCTTCGTTTCGATAAAATATCACGGAACGGTATTGAGTTCCCACATCGCCACCCTGACGATTGAGTGTTGTTGGGTCGTGAACGGTAAAGAAAATCTTGAAAATTTCGTCTAGTGAAGTTAAAGTTTTGTCGAAGGTGATTTGCACTACTTCGGCGTGACCTGTTGTGCCGGTGCAAACTTCCTTGTAAGTAGGATTGACAGTTTTACCTCCCGCAAATCCTGAAACCACTGATTTTACTCCTTTTAGTTGTTCGTAAACGGCTTCGACACACCAATAACAACCGCCACCCAGGGTTATAGTTTCGAGATTATTTGTGTTGTTATTTTCTGTAATGACTTTATCTGGAACAAAATCTAAAGCAATGGAATTCATACAATATCTTTTGCCTGTTGGTGCCGGACCATCATCAAAAAGATGACCTAAATGGCCGTCGCATCTTCCACAAAGCGCTTCTATTCTTTTCATTCCATAGGAATTATCTTCTTTGTACACGACGCTGTTTTTGTTGTCTTGTTCAAAAAAGCTTGGCCAACCACAACTACTGGCAAATTTTTGGTCAGATTTAAATAATTTATTGCCACAAGCCGCACAATAATACGTTCCTTTTGCATCAGAATTCCAAAGTTTTCCTGTGAATGCCCTTTCTGTATCGGCATTTCTTGAAACCGCATACAAATCTTCGGGCAATACTTTTTTCCATTCAGCATCGGTAAGATTGAGTTTTGTTGTGTCAGTGTTTGAATAATAAGGATTCCCCGGTTTGCTAATTGTATTTTCCATTGTTGAAGGTTTTGAAATATAGTTTTGATTTTTTGTTGTTTGTCCGCAAGCTTGAAACATAAATAGAGGAATCAAGAATAGGAGAGTTCGAAATTGGATTGTTAGTTTCATATTTTTCTTTTTTTATACCCCAAAAGTATAATGTGTTAGAGTATGAAAATGTCGGTTACTTTACAAATAAATCATTATTTGGCTAAACTTTAACGGTTATCGTATTTTATGTAATAGTGTTTATTTTGGGGATTAAAATTACTGTTTTCAATTATTAAACACTCGTTAAACTTTTCACAATCTTTCAACAACCCCAAAATCAATTTCTTTTTTCGTATTTTTGACAAGCTAAAAAATTTATGAAAGAAGAAAACGTAATATTGGTTAACCCAAAAGATGAGCAGATAGGATTAATGCCCAAGCTAGAAGCTCACGAGAAAGCTGTTTTGCATCGAGCTTTTTCGGTATTTGTTTTAAACGGCAAAAACGAAATTATGCTTCAGCAGCGAGCACATCAAAAATACCACTCACCATTGTTATGGACTAATACTTGTTGTAGCCATCAGCGTGAAGGTGAAACCAATATTGAGGCAGGAACCCGCAGATTGTATGAAGAAATGGGTTTCAAGACCAGCTTGAAGGAATTGTTTCATTTTATATACAAGGCTCCTTTCGATAATGGATTGACCGAGTATGAACTCGACCACGTAATGATTGGTTATTATAATGATGAACCAAAAATTAACACCGAAGAAGTCGAAAATTGGAAATGGATGGGCATTGAAGAAGTGAAAAATGATATTCAATTGCATCCCGAAATTTACACCGTGTGGTTTAAAATTATTTTCGATGAATTTTATCATTTTTTGGAAGAACATAAAATCTAAAATCTTCAATCTAAAATCTCTATGCGAGTAACCGTTTCAAGAAAAGCCCACTTCAACGCAGCCCATCGATTGCATCGAAAAGACTGGACTTTGGAACAAAACGATGCTGTTTTTGGCAAATGTAACAACCCCAATTTCCACGGACATAATTACGAATTGATTGTAAGTGTTACCGGTAAAATTAATCCTGAAACGGGTTATGTAATGGATATCAAAGATTTGAGTGATTTAATTTTTGAAGAAGTCGAAAAACCTTTCGACCACAAAAACCTTAATCTTGATGTTCCCGAATTTGAAAACCTAAATCCAACTGCAGAAAATATTGTGGTGGTGATTTGGAATAAAATCAGAAAAAGAGTAAAACCCGAGTTTGATTTAGAAGTAGTTTTATTCGAAACACCACGAAATTTTGTAACTTATAATGGGAAATAATGGCACTACAAGTAGGGGACAAAATCCCCGATTTTAAGGCAAAAGATAACAAAGGGAACGATTTTGACAGTACAACAATCGTAGGTAAAAAACCGGTTGTTTTCTATTTTTATCCAAAGGACAATACTCCAGGTTGCACGGCTCAAGCCTGTAGTTTTAGGGATCAATACGAAGATTTCAAGGATTTGGGAGCCGAAGTCATAGGCATCAGCAGTGATAGTGTAGCTTCCCATCAAAAATTTGCCAATAGATATAATTTACCTTTCATTTTACTTTCAGACAACGACAAGAAGATCAGGAATCTTTTTGGCGTGAAGCCTAATTTATTTGGATTGCTTCCAGGAAGAGTGACTTATGTGGCGGACAAGAATGGCACCATTCAATTAATTTTTGATAGCTTGGTAGCAACCAATCATATTCCCAGAGCATTAGAAATGATTAAAAAATTAGTGTAAATATGAGCCTTAACACATATCCATTGCAATTTGAACCCATTTTAAAAGAAAGAATTTGGGGCGGAACCAAGTTGAAAACATTGCTTAATAAACCCATTGTTTCGGACATTACGGGTGAGAGTTGGGAAATATCAACTGTTAAAGGAGACGTTAGCATTGTTGCCAATGGAGTTTTGGCTGGAAAATCACTCGACGATTTGATACATTCTGCACCAGAAGAAATTTTGGGAACTAAAGTATATAAAAGGTTTGACAAACAATTTCCCTTGCTTTTCAAATATCTCGACGCACGAGAAGACTTGTCAATACAGGTGCATCCCAACGATGAATTGGCAAAAAAGCGCCACAATTCTTTTGGAAAAACTGAAATGTGGTACATTATGCAGGCTGATAAGGACGCTCGAATAATTGTTGGTTTCAAAGAAAAATCAAATGCTGACGAATACTTGGAAAATCTAAAAAACAAAACCCTGCTTTCTATCCTCGATGATGTAAAAGCGAAGGAAGGCGATGTTTTCTTTCTGGAAACGGGAACTGTTCACGCCATTGGAGCTGGATTAGTCGTTGCCGAAATTCAGCAAACTTCGGATATTACCTATCGAATTTATGATTTTGACAGGGTTGATGCTCAGGGAAATTCAAGGGAATTACACGTTGATTTGGCGTTGGATGCCATTAATTACAATAAAATTGACACCTATAAAAAATACGATAAAACTTTAAATCATTCGAACACAATAGTGGATTGCCCCTATTTTACAACCAATTTCATTCCCTTGGAGGGTAAATTGGCAGTAAATAAAACCGGAGAAACATTTACCGTGTATATGTGTGTGGGAGGCGATTTTGAAATTGATTATGATGGCACAAAATTTCAGTATAAAAAAGGAGATACAGTTTTAATTCCTGCTGCACTAAGGAGTTTCAATCTCAATGGAAAGGCTTCGATTCTAGAAATTTATATTTCATAGTCGGTAATAGAAAGATTATATGTACTTTTGCAATCGCAAATTAAAATTAAAAATAAAATGGCAAACGTCAAAAATTTAAAGAAAGACATCAACTACGTATTAGGAGATATTATTGAAGCAGTTTACTTGTTTGAAATCACTACAACAGGAAAACCAACAACAGAAACTAATGCTTTAATCGATGAAGCAATTGTTGCTTTTGATACTTTGATTACAAAAGTAAACGCTAAAAAAGTAGCAGACAAGAAAGCCCACTTCAAACAAATAAATGTAGAATTGGAACAAACTGCAAATCAATTGATTGCTAAAATCAACGAATTGCAGTAAAAAAAGTAAGCAAAAAAGCTTGAATTTCTTTTGGAAAGTTCAAATTCAAACTTATATTTGCAACCGTAATGAGTCGCCAGCGTAGCTCAGTTGGCTAGAGCAGCTGATTTGTAATCAGCAGGTCGTGGGTTCGAGTCCCTCCGCCGGCTCAATCGAAAACCGTAAGTTTATAATTTGCGGTTTTTTTATTTTGAATACTCTGGGACGAGAAGTTTATCCCGAGCGAAGCAAATCGGGAAGTCCCTCCGCCGGCTCAATCAAAAACCATCTAACTTTTGTTAGGTGGTTTTTTGATTTTAGACTATTTGGGACGAGAAGTTTATAATTCTATACTATAATTATTACATAATTTTTATTAGATTTGGTGTCTAACCAAAAATAAATTACATATGGAAGAAGAAACAACTTTTGAAAATTTTGAAATGCAACTCAATGAATCTGCAAAAGGGTTTCTGAAAGAGACTGCAAAATGGGCCTATTTTTTATCCATTCTTGGTTATATCGGAATTGGGTTGATAGCCATGGTGGCAATCTTTGCGGGGGCATTATTTTCCTTTATTGGCAATATGACACAAGAAATGAATGGCTTTGGTGCTATTGGTGGTTCATTTATATCGGGTTTATATTTGATGCTTGCAATTCTTTATTTTTTCCCGGTGTATTATTTAAATAAATTTGCTTCAAATGCAAAGGCTGCTTTAAGAAATAATGATTCAGAACTACTTACATCTTCATTTGAATATTTGAAATCGCATTACAAATTTATCGGGATTTTAGCGATAGTTATGATGTGTATGTACGCTTTGATAATTGTAGGAGTCATTATTGTGGCAGTAGCTTTTGGATTGAAATAATTATCAAGCATTTTTACCAAAATTTAAAATATTATTTTTAGCAAAAAACCCGTCTTGTTCTCATAAACAAGACGGGTTTTATTTAATACCGAAGCTAAATTTATTGTTGTTTTTTAATTTTTGCTACATATTCCGTTAGTTTTTTTCCATAAAGTGATTGTGCCACTTTTGTCGACATCGATTTTTGAATGGTATCCAAATATTTAATATTGATGTCATAAATGTCAGACAAGGCAATATAAGGAGCGACTTCATACTCTCTATTATTGATTGCAAAATTAGTGGCAAACAAATATTTACGTTTGGTGTTGTTATCCTGTTTTACATTTAGGCTATCAATAGCTTTTGTGTTATTGCTTTTTATGGCATTGAATTTTTTTTCAATCATATCGAGATTTTCATCTCTAAATCGACTGTTTATTTTTTGATACTCCTCAAATTTTTCTTGGTTTTTAGAACCCGTAATTTTTGCACTTGAAATATAAGAGTCCAGATTGGTATCAATGTTTATATTTCCTGATTCGGCAAAAAATAAGATGTTGTTGTCCATTGAATTGGTAACTCCTCTGTCTAAAAACAAATACAGCATTTCGGCCGATTTTAAATCGATGTCCGTTTCGAATGTTGATTTTCCGTCGATGTTTATGGTATCTATGGCTACAAGATTGGTGTCGACTACTCTTTGTATGTATAAAGTTCCTTTTTTTAATCCTTTGATATTTCCGGTAAGATGTAAATTTGTTTTTGATACTTCCTTGTTGCAAGATGACAATAGCAGAAGGGTAAAGAAGGCAATAATTGATTTTTTCATTGATGGTTATATTTTTTGCAAAATAAAGAAAATTGTTGGAAAGATTAGCTATTGCCTTGGTGGAATTTTATAAAAAATCCCAATCTAATTTCTTAAATCGGGATTTTCTAAACTATTAATTGGGTTTATCCTTTTAGCCAAGCTTCTTTCAATGCTGATTTTATAACATCGGTTGCTTCGAAACTTTCTTTTGCTTCATAAGGAAAGTTTACTGTTCCTTTGATGACTTGCTCTTTGCCATCGCGTTTTATTTTTACGGTGATTGGATCATTTTCTTTCCATTTTTGGCTTTCAGAAATCATTTCATAGATATTGTCTAGCGTATATGCTTTGTCATTGATGGCTAATAAAATATCACCTCCTTTTAAAGCAAGATTGGCATAGAACTCGTTCAATTCAATATTTGGAATAATAATAATTTCTTTGGTGGATGGATTTACTGTTATATATGGAGTTTGACCTTTTAAGAATACATTGCCCGGCACTTTTTTGATTGATTTTGTTACTCCAACTCTTGCTAAATAAGTATCATAAGGAATTGGCGTTGGTCCAGAAACATAGGTTTTCAAGAATTCGCCCACTTCTGGGTAGGTCAGCTCGGTGATTTTTGCAAAAAGCTCGTCGTCATTGAATGCTTTTGAAACTCCATATTCATTAGATAATTTTTGCATTAAATCAAGAATACCTCTTTCGCCGTGACTGTTTTCCCGAATAATTATATCCAGACACATTCCTATTAATGCCCCTTTTTGGTAAACATTTAAATATTGGTCTTTGTATGGTTTTACTAATACATTGGCACTCATCTTCGTGAAAGACAAGGTATCATTAAGGGTTTTTGAACGTTCGATTTTTTCTGCCATTCTGGTATAAAATTCATCCTCGGTTATCAAGCCTTGGTTAACTTGGAAGAGATTGGCAAAATATTCGGTAACACCTTCATACATCCATAAATGTTCGGACATTTTTGGAGCATTGTAGTCAAAATTTTGGATTTCCTGAGAGTGTATCGTCAATGGAGTCACAATATGGAAAAATTCGTGTGAAACCACATCTTTCAATTGTTCAGCTAGAGCTTCTTTTCCCATCATTTCTGGCATAACAACAGTTGTTGCGGTTGGGTGTTCTAATGCTCCAAAGCCACGAGCATCCGGCTTTTCCATATCAGACAAATAAATTAGAACACTGTATTTTTTAGTAGAATTAAATTTTCCCAAAAATGTTTTTTGCGCTATCATCATTGTTTTCATTCCAGGAGTAATATCTTCTGCTGTCAATTTTCCGTTAGGAGAATACACTGCAATTTGAATATCCATTCCGTTTACATTGAAATCTGTGTAATTTGGTTTAGCATACATAATTGGATTTTCAACCAATTCTGCATAACGAGAAGCTGCAAATAAATCATTTGTGGTAGATGCATCTTGATCTATCATTGAGGTCGCGCCCCAAAATTCGGCTGGATGAGATATATTTACTATGTACGGAACCGACATGTAATTTGTAAAATAACCAACAAAACAATGTGTATTTAATAATATGTTCTTGCCAGCATCGATGTTTGACCCTGTTGGTGAAAAAATATCACCACTACCAAAGCCACCTCCCTTTTCAGTGTCAAAAGTATCATTTACTAAATAAGTAATTTTATCTAAGGCCTTAGCATTGGCGATAGACCATGAATTATCATCTATTTTTTTTACATTCAAAAGCGTTCCTTTTTTATCAAAAGCTTTAAGATCATCAATATATCTTCCAAAATTATCATCCGAATACGTGCCTGGAACCATTTTCGGTATACTGTAAGTCACTTCATCAGTATGAATTTTTGGAGATTTAACGGTAACCAAGACTTTGTCATTCTTAATTTCATCCAGATTTATGTTTACTTGAACTTCTTCCTTTGAGGAAGCAGTAATTGAAGAACTGGCAGTTTTACAGCCCCAAAGAACTGTTGCAAATGCAAATGCAAAAATTATTTTTTTCATTTTAGTGGTTTTTTGTTTTCAAGATTAGTCTTAAAAAAAATTAAATTGTTACAAAGACCAACACAAGTTTTATGAAGTAATGATCATAAAATAAAAAACTCCTGAATTCAGGAGCCTAATATTTAATCGAGTTTGTTTTTTATATAGTATTTACCGTCCAAATCTTCGTCGAAATCGTCTATTTTAATAGGTTTTGGTTTTGGTTTGTTTGCAGCTGCTTTCTTTTTCCACATTTCAAATTTTTCGGCGGGCATCTTTTTTTTCATAATTTCAAGAACCTCTTTTTCGGCTAAACCAAATTCTTTTTTAATGATTTCAAAAGGATTTCTTTCTTCTAATGCGAATGTAACAAGTTTTTCTGTTTCTTCCCAGGTTAATTCTTTGCGGTTACTCTTTTTCATCACGTGAAAATTAATTCAAATAGGTTGTTAATGATTAATAAATTTTAATTCAAAATTATGTACCAATATTAATAAAAAAAATAATCACTTTTTATCTTAAGTCAATATTTTTTAGTTGTTTTCAGGTAAGCGCTGTTTTTGGAAAGGAATTTTCAATAAATTTTTCAATTGATTGTTTTCTTTTGGATTCATATGTGTATCAATCCCATAGATAATTTTGTCTTTTGGGAGTGTCATAAATGTCCCAAAAAGTCGATCCCAAATCGAAAAAATATTACCATAATTACTATCCGTATAAGGAAGTACATAGTGATGGTGTACTTTGTGCATATCTGGTGAAACGAAAAAATAACTCAAAAAATCATCCAGTTTTTTGGGCAAGGCAATGTTAGCGTGCGTGAATTGCGTAGAAATTACAGAAAGAGTTTGATACATAAAAACCAGCCACATTGGACCGCCAATGACCAGTACTCCAAGTGTCGTAAACACGAATCGGATAACACTTTCACCTGGATGATGTCTATTTCCCGAAGTGGTATCAACCCAAGTATCTGAATGATGAATCAAATGGAATCGCCACAAAAACTTAATTTTATGTTCTGTAAAATAGCAAACCTACAACTGCATAAAGCCACAAAGGCATTTGTGGAAGCCATTGTAAAATACCAAAATTATTGGCAATTGTCCAATCGGAAGTTTTTAACAAAATAAACGCCAACGAAAAATTAATGATGATGGTCGTTACTGTCAAGAAAATATTTATGCTGGCGTGATGCCACTTTTTATAGCTAAACTTGAAGAGTGGAAAAGCATTTTCTATCAGCCAAAACAGGGCAATACCACCTACGAGAATCAGACTTCTATGGGAAGAAGGAATGGTTGAAAAATAAGAAACGATTTCGTTCATAATTCAAAATATTTGTTTCAAATATATTGCTTTTTAGGTAATCTAATTATTCAATTACCCGAAATGTTAGATTTATTCTGGGACCAATTGGTTTTGATGTTTTCGGAATTTGGTGTTTCCAAAAATGCTGCGTGGATCCTTTCATCAATAACAAACTTCCGTGTTCGAGTATAATACTTTTTTTCTGGTCTTTATTGGTATTATGTTTCAATTGAAAAGTACGTTCAGCACCAAAACTCACTGAGGCAATCACGGGATTTATGCCTAATTCCTTTTCGTTATCGGAATGCCAGCCATTGCCGTCATTTCCGTCACGATAATAATTAAGCAAAACGGTGGTAAAATTCGTGTTGGAAACACTTTCGACATAAAATTTTATCTTTTGCAAGAGCAGATTCCAGTGATGAGGCTGCATTTTTATATTTGAATAAGAATAGGGCTTTCCTTCATTTCCATACAAGGCAGTCAATCGGGGTTGTAAATATCTTTTGCCGTAAACAGTTATTTCATCTTGTTGCCAAGGTGTTTTTGTCAATAATTCGGCAAATATTTTGTCAGCTTCTTCTTGATCAAAAAAATGGGGATAATAGATGATTTCGGCATCCGGTAATTGTAGAATTATGGGATCATTTTGAAAAAGTGAATTCATAATGTAAAAGTAATAGAAAATCTTGTGGTTGAAATCCGTTTTCTCTTGCTGTTTAATTCGACTTTCTAATCATCGATTTATAATTTTCTGAAACGCTTATAATCAATATTCATTATCATGATGGCCAGAATGATGAGTGCAATTCCAAACCATTGAATTGCATTTACTTTTTCATTTAAAATAAAATAAGCCATTAAAACCGAAACAGGTAGTTCTAAAGCAGAAACGATGCTTCCTAGTCCGATTCCCGTGAAGGGAAATCCAATATTGAATAAAAGAGGTGGAATAATGGTACCAAACAACGCCAAGAGAATTCCCCATTTTATGAAAACATCATAATTAAAAGGTGTGGTTTGGGTCACAAATGTATATATAAAAACAATGATTGTTCCACCAATAAGCATATGTAAACTGCGTTGCGTAGATGAAATTCCTAAAGCCACTTTATTTGCGGTAATCATTGTCGTGGTAAAAGAGGCTGCTGACAAAAGTCCCCAAAAAATACCGCTCCAGTTTAGTTGGGCCGAGTTTTCAATAAGGTCTGTTGCCAAGGCCGTTCCGGTTAAAACGGTAATAACGGATATTATTTTTTGGATTGAAGGTCTTTTCTTTTCTAAAAACATTTCGAATAAAACTCCCATCCAGACCGTTTGCATCAATAAAATTATGGCAATGGAAACCGGTATATATTTGATGGTTAGATAATAAAAAACACTTGTCAATCCTAGAGAAGTTCCCGCAAGCATCAACTGGAGAATATTTTTTGGTGATGGTTTTATTACGTCATTTCCTTTTTTTATTTTTTGAAGTGCATTGATGATCAGCATTCCAACAATTCCATATACAAATTGGGAAACCGTAACTTCGGCAGTTGTAAACCCTTCTCCATATGCCATTTTTACAAAAGTGGCCAGCATTCCGTAGCTGGTTGCTCCAATGCCAACCAACAAAACTCCTTTTAATACGCTATTTCTATGCATTTTTCCAAATTTAAAAAGCGAGCAAAGATAGGATTTAAGGTTTTAGAAATTGAAAGTTTAAATTTATTTATGATCACAAGAACAATATTTGTTGCTTTTTGCCTTTTCGAAACATTCTTGACCTTCTCTAAACGATAAGAAAGCCAGACCCAATGTTCCAATACTGTCAATGTAAGGCAGATTTGTCAATTGGTATATTCCACTGCTTATTAGCAATATTATGGACATATAAATGCAGACTTTTGTGCATTGTGCATCGGCAAGAATCGCTTCAGAATCGAGTTGTTTGCCCACTTTCTTCTTGCCAATAATTAAAGCCCACATAATTAGGATTGAAGCAGTCGAAATGATGACTCCCCAAAAAGTCGTTACTGGTTTGTGTCCTGTCCAAATGTTGTAAAGACTTGTCGTTACAAGACCCACCACTAATATATAAAAAGAAAAGCCGGTTATCCTTAAAGCAGTTTTTTCAAAATTGTCGCGGCTGCTTTCCGGATTTTGCTGGGTACGAAGCACCATATGTGCGATTCCAAGTCCTGAAACCACTTCGATAAAGCTGTCAACACCAAAACCAAACAAGGTCAGACTTTCGTCTTCATAACCAAAATAAACAGAAATAAGCCCTTCGGCAATGTTGTAGATAATCGTAAAGATGGCAAGACCCAAAGCCAATTTATAAAGACGTCGCTTGTCGGTTACGGATAAAGTCATTGATTTCATTTTTTAAGTAGATTATTCCTTTTCTTCATTTTCCATTAAATCACTCAAGTGCAAACGCAATGCATTTGCCGAAATGCTGATTTCCCAAAAGGACAATCCCAGTGAAATAAGCAAAGAAAGTAAACTCAACCCAAAAAGATAAATACTGTATAATTGCTGATTCATAAACAGCAACAGCATTGCAAAAACCGAAAGGAACAAACTAAAAACCCCAAAAAGTTGCATATAGCGAATGAGTGTTATGCGCACATTCAGATTTTTTATTTCCAACAAAATGCTTTTGTTTTCGTCTTTGTCGTAGGTTTTTTTTAATTCCCTTACGATGCTCGCAATAGTAAGAAACCTATTGGTATAAGCCAACAAAATCAATGAGGTAGCCGAGAAAAGAAGGGCGGGAGTTTCTATGTGTAAGATCATTTTTGTTTAGGATTTTAAAAGTTCAACATCCAAAGTTCGTGATTCTTTGTCAAAATTCATTTTTTTTAAACAAAAAAACCTGCAAGTTTTCACTCGCAGGCTTTGCATTTTATCGGTTAAAAAATAATCAGTTAACCGAATTATTTATTTTATTAAATCGAAACTTCTCTTCACGAAAGCCGTAAGTTCTTCACCTTTTAATAGATTTTGAGATAATTTAGCCAAGTCTAAAGCTTGTTTTACCAAACCTTCTTGAGCTGTTTTATCTTGGGTATTCAAAATGTTTAGTGCCAAGTCAGAGTTGGTATTGACCACTAAATTATACATTTCAGGCATATTCCCCATTCCGAACATTCCTCCGCCACCGGATTGGCTCATTTCTTTCATTCGACGCATAAATTCTGGTTGCGTGATGATGAAAGGTGCCGCTTGACTATCCATAGCTTCCAGTTGAACTGAATAGGTTTGTTGCGGAACAAATCCCTCCAAGACCGTTTTTAAGCTTTCTTTTTCTTCATCGGACAGTTTAGAAATCGTGGTTTCTTCTTTTTTGATTAAATTATCAATGTGGTCTGAATCGACACGTACGAAAGATATTTCGCTGTTGTCGCTTTCAATTTTTTGGATTAAATGCGAGATAATTGGCGAATCCAAAAGCAAAACTTCATAGCCTTTGTCTTTGGCGATTTCGATATAAGAATGTTGTGCTTCTTTATTTCCGGCGTATAAAACGACCAGTTTTCCGTCTTTGTCGGTTTGTTTTTCCTTTAGATTTTCTTTCAATTCATCCAATGTAAAGAATTTGTCATCTACCGTTGGATACAAAACAAAAGCACCTGCTTTTTCGTAGAATTTTGGTTCAGACAACATTCCATATTCCAAAACAATTTTGATGTCGTTCCATTTTTTCTCGAACTCCTCACGGTTTTCAGAGAATAAGGATTTTAATTTATCGGCAACTTTACGAGTGATGTAATTCGAAATTTTCTTCACCGCTGCGTCAGCTTGCAAGCTAGAACGAGACACGTTTAAAGGAATATCCGGCGAATCAATCACACCTTTTAGCATCGTCAAAAATTCAGGAACGATTCCTTCGACATTGTCCGTAACGTAAACTTGATTTTGGTACAATTGAATCTTGTCTTTTTGAATTTGTAAGTCAGAACCCAGTTTTGGAAAATACAAAATCCCAGTCAAGTTGAAAGGATAATCCACGTTCAAATGAATGTGAAATAAAGGTTCTTCAAATTGCATAGGATACAATTCGTGGTAGAAATTTTTATAATCTTCATCTGTCAATTCTGTTGGCTGTTTAGTCCAAGCCGGATTTGGGTTGTTGATGATATTGTCAACTTCAATGGTTTCTGCTTTATAATCTTCGGGAGCGTCTTCAGGTTTTGGTAAAGTTTCTTTTTTGGTTCCAAATTTAATTGGAATAGGCATAAACTTGTTGTAACGATTCAGCAATTCCTTGATTTTGAATTCTTCCAGGAATTCCAATGAATCTTCGGCAATATGCAAAACAACTTCGGTTCCACGAGTGGTTTTGTCGGCAGGTTCTAACGTGAATTCAGGACTTCCGTCGCAAATCCAGTGTGCTGCAGGTTCATCTTTATAGGATTTGGTGATGATTTCAACCTTGGAAGCCACCATAAATGCAGAGTAAAATCCAAGACCAAAATGTCCAATAATTCCTGAATCTTTGGCAGAATCTTTGTATTTTTCCAAGAATTCTTCGGCTCCGGAAAAAGCGATTTGGTTGATGTATTTCTCCACTTCATCGGCAGTCATTCCTAATCCTTGATCGATAATGTGCAATTTCTTGCCTTCTTTGTCGATTTTTACTTCAATAATAGGGTTGCCATATTCCGTTTTGGCTTCGCCAATGCTTGTTAAATGTTTTAATTTTAGGGTAGCATCTGTTCCATTGGAAATCAATTCACGCAAAAATATTTCGTGATCGCTGTACAAGAATTTCTTGATTAAAGGAAAGATGTTTTCTACCGAAACATTAATTTGTCCAGTTGCCATATTTTGAGTTTTAAAGTTTTTAATTTCATATTATTACTCAAATAAGATACCAATTGAAGTCAAAGTGACAAATTGTCGGAAACGTTAATTTTGATACAAAAAACTTTTATTTTGAAACAAAATATGCCGGAGTCATTGTAACTTTGCGTCAAATTTAATCTTAAAAAGTTTATAAATATGAAAAAAAGTATTGCATTGATAGCAGTGGCTCTTGTAGTCTTTGCGTGTAAAACCACGTCAGTGACAAGCGCCAAGTTAGATAGATCTTCGCAAGTAGAAATTAAAGGAGATTGGAAAATTACCAGTGTTACTTATCCGGGTTCAGATTATATTACAGTAAATTCCCTTCAAATTGCAGATTCAAAATGTTTTGTTGGAAGTACTTGGAAATTTATTTCGAACAATAATAAAGGAGAAATGGCCTTGACAAAATTAGATTGTCCAGCATTTAGTTCACCAATTACTTGGTTTGTAAATAAGGAAGGACAATTTGTATTGAAGATTCTTGATGCAGGCGAAAAAGCAAAAAAAGTAAGAGATGGCTATGTTTTCAGGTTGGCAAATCAAACAGAAACTTCTTTCCAATTAATTGATGTAATAAGTGTTGGAGGTCAAAACAAAGAGTTGACGTATCAGTTCGAAAAAATATAAGTATAAATTAATGATTATGAAAAAAATAGCAATTTTAAGTTTAAGTAGTTTATTCGTTTTATCTGGTTTTTTTACAAGTTGTAATTCTGTAAAAAATGCCAATAACACCCAAAAAGGCGCTGGAATAGGCGCGGTTGGAGGTGCATTAATAGGTGGAATTCTTGGGAACAATCTAGGAAAAGGAGGAAAAGGAGCAATGGGAGCTGTTTTAGGAGGAGTCATTGGAGGGGTCGCTGGGGGAGTTATTGGAAACAAAATGGATAAACAAGCCAGAGAAATTGATCAAGCATTGCCAGGGGTTGCCGTGGAACGTGTTGGTGAGGGAATTCATTTAACACTTAACGAAAATTCTGTTCGTTTTGACACTAATAAATCTACTTTGACAGCTGCAGCCCAAGCTAATTTAGACAAATTGATACCCGTATTTAATGAATATTCGGATACCAATATCGAAATTTTTGGTTATACCGATATCACGGGTTCCGAAGAATATAATTTGTCACTTTCTCAAAAAAGAGCCGAATCTGTTAAAAATTATTTGGTTTCAAAGGGGCTTAATGCTTCTCGGTTTAAAACATCTGGTTTAGGAGTTGCTGATCCAATTGCGACCAATGATACTCCAGAAGGAAGAAGTCAAAACCGGCGTGTGGAATTTGCCATTACTGCAAATGACAAAATGGTGGAAGACGCAAAAAAAGCGTCCGGAAATTAAGCAAATTAATGACAAATATATCTGTGAGCTACTTCGTTTGAAGTAGCTTTTTTTTATTAAAAACGACCATTTTGAATTCTTTTCTTGTTTTTATACTGAAACAAAATTTAACTTAGAATTATTTCCCCTATCATATAACCCGTTAAATTAAAATTATTATTATATTGTGCTTGATTTTTAAATTACACTCTGAATTTTATTAAAATACCCATACAATGTACCATTCAAAAATAACAGGATTAGGATATTATGTTCCTTCCAATGTTGTAACCAACGACGATTTATCAAAAATTATTGACACCAGTGATGAGTGGATTCAGGAACGAACCGGAATTCAAGAAAGAAGACACATCATTCGGGGTGAAGATACCACCACGACAATGGGTGTAAAGGCAGCAAAAATTGCAATAGAGCGTTCTGGAGTAGCCAAAGAAGATATTGATTTTGTCATTTTTGCCACACTTAGTCCCGATTACTATTTTCCTGGACCAGGAGTTTTGGTGCAGCGTGATTTAGGTTTAAAAACCGTTGGCGCATTAGATGTCAGAAACCAATGCTCTGGTTTTGTTTATGCATTGTCTGTTGCCGACCAATATATAAAAACCGGAATGTATAAAAATGTTTTGGTAATCGGTTCCGAAGTGCAATCTACAGGATTAGATATGACCACTCGTGGGCGTGGTGTTTCGGTGATTTTTGGAGACGGAGCAGGAGCGGCTATTTTGAGTAGGGAAGAAGATCTGTCTAAAGGAATTCTATCAACTCATTTACATTCAGAAGGACAACACGCTGAAGAACTTGTCGTGAAAGCACCCGGAATGGGGGGAAGATGGGTAACCGATATTATTGCGGATAATGATCCAAACGACGAAAGCTATTTCCCTTATATGAATGGCACATTTGTGTTTAAAAATGCCGTGGTTCGTTTTGCCGAAGTAATCAATGAGGGTTTGGAAGCCAATAATTTGAAGGTTTCAGATATTGATATGCTGATTCCGCATCAAGCAAATTTGAGAATTTCTCAATTCATCCAAAAGAAATTTGAATTAAGGGATGACCAAGTTTTTAATAATATTCAAAAATATGGTAACACAACCGCCGCTTCAATCCCAATTGCGTTGACGGAAGCTTGGGAACAGGGAAAAATAAAATCGGGAGATACCGTAGTTTTGGCGGCTTTTGGTAGCGGATTCACTTGGGGAAGCGTTATTATAAAGTGGTAAATTAGATTTATATAAAAAGCCAAAGTTTGATGAAAACTTTGGCCTTTTTTTGTCAAAATACTCCTGAGTTTGCTGTTTCTGTTTAGATTTTCCTCTGAAACAACTATCTTTGCAGCCTTAAAATAAATAAACAAAATGACATTATCCCAGATTCTTACGCCTTCAATAGAAAAAGCAGTCCAAGATTTATTTGACGTTGCCATAGATAAAGTTGAATTTCAAACCACACGCAAGGAATTTGAAGGCGACATCACAATGGTGATTTTTCCGTTATTGAAGGTTATCAAAAGTAATCCTGTGGAATTAGGAAACAAAATTGGTAATTATTTGGTCGAAAATGTTCCTGAAGTAGGTCGTTTTAATGTTGTTTCTGGGTTCTTGAATATTGTAATTTCTGACGAATATTATTTGAATTTTTTCAATGAAATAAAAGATATTGAGAATTTTGGTTTCATTACACCTTCAGCAGATGAAAAAGCAATAATGGTGGAATATTCTTCGCCAAACACCAATAAACCCTTGCATTTGGGGCACGTTCGCAACAATCTTTTGGGGTATTCCGTTGCCGAAATTATTAAAGCTTCAGGAAAGAAAGTCTATAAAACCCAAATCATCAACGACAGGGGAATTCATATTTGCAAGTCAATGTTGGCTTGGCAAAAATTTGGAAATGGAGAAACTCCAGAAAGTACAGGTTTAAAAGGAGATAAATTAGTTGGGAATTATTACGTGGCTTTTGATAAAGCGTACAAGAATGAAATAGCTCAACTAATGAGCGAAGGAAAAACGGAGGACGAAGCCAAAAAACAAGCTCCAATAATTGTGGAAGCCCAAGAAATGCTCCTAAAATGGGAAGCTGGTGACGCCGAAGTAATTTCTCTTTGGAAAAAAATGAACCAATGGGTTTATGATGGTTTTGCAACAACATATAAAAATCTGGGAGTCGATTTCGATAAATATTATTACGAAAGCGACACGTATTTGTTGGGAAAAGACGTAGTTCGAATAGGTCTTGAAAAAGGAGTTTTTGAAAAAGACCCTGATGGTTCAGTCTGGATTGACTTGACTGATGAGGGTTTAGACAGAAAAATAGTGTTGCGTTCTGATGGAACTGCAGTTTATATGACCCAGGATATTGGAACTGCAATCCAGCGCGTGAAGGATTTTCCAGATGTTGGAGGAATGGTTTATACCGTTGGGAATGAGCAGGATTATCATTTCAAAGTCTTGTTTTTAATTTTGAAAAAACTAGGTTTTGATTGGTCAAAAAACCTCTTTCACTTGTCTTACGGAATGGTCGATTTGCCTTCCGGAAAAATGAAATCACGTGAAGGAACTGTTGTAGATGCCGATGATTTGGTGCAAGAAATGACCGAAACTGCCCAGAAGATTGCCGAGGATTTAGGAAAACTCGACAGTTATTCACCAGAAGAAAAAGCAAAATTGTACAAAACTATTGGTCTTGGCGCATTGAAATATTATATTTTGAAAGTCGATCCAAAAAAGCGAATCCTTTTCAATCCCGAAGAATCAGTTGATTTTGCAGGAAATACTGGACCGTTTATTCAATATACTTACGCTAGAATACAATCTATAATTCGCAAAGCCAATTTTGATTTTTCGAATAATTCAAAAGTCGATTCACTTCACGAAAAAGAAAAAGAATTATTGAAACAAATTGAATTGTTTCCCGAAATAATCCAGAATGCGGCTCAAAACCATAGTCCAGCTTTGATTGCAAATTACACCTATGATTTGGTTCGTGAGTACAATTCGTTCTATCAAACAGTTTCTATTTTAGGAGAAGAAGATTTGGATAAGAAAATATTCAGGGTACAACTTTCTAAAAAGGTTGCCGATATAATTGCTTTGGCTTTTCAACTACTAGGAATTGAAGTTCCAGAGAGAATGTAGTTTTAAAAAATCACTCTAAAACTAAAATTAGGTGTTCGTTCAAGCGAAAATGTTTTTACGTCTTCGATGGAATTTGTGGTTGTGTTTATTCTGTAATACTCGCTGATTTCGTTTCTTCGATTCAATATATTTAATACAGAGAAGCCTAATTTATATTGAACATCTTTATCACTTTTCCAGTTATAAGTTGCCGATAGGTTCATTTGAAAAAAGTTGTCCAGATTTTTGTTGTTCGGGGCATTATAATCGATTGTTGGGTTTGAAGGATTGCTGTAATTTATATCGTAACTCGAAGGGGTCGTTTCGGGTCTTCCAGAATACCATTTAGAACCCAATGCTATTTTTAGATTTTTTATTTCATAAGTTCCCGCCCAAGAAACAGTGTGCTTTAGTTCAAAATTATTCGAAAATCGACTTTGATCTATGTCTAAATCGGGTTGGCCAGGATTTGATTCTGTGCCCATATCTGGGTTCGAAAAGAGATAATTATTATCATTATATGTGTAACTTAACCAAGTAATGAAATGATTTATTTTCTTTTGCATCAGCAATTCTGTTCCAAATACTTCATAAGAACCATTAATTTTTACAAATTCATATTGGTTTTGAAATCCTTGACTCGAGCTATTGATTCCTGTTACTTTTTTATAATAATTGTCGATTGTAAATAGCCAATTATTTTTGGTATAAGAAAAATTAATTGACGCTTGTTTGCTTCTCTGAATGGGAATTGTGGAGTTGTTTGACAAAATCCAACGCCTTTTTTCTATTCCAAAATAATCTTTTTGAAGGTCAATAATCTGATAGCAGTTTTGGCTTTTAAATTCCCCCAATATTTCTACAATTAAGTTTGATGTAATACTATGATTGAATTGCAATCGTGGTTCGATAAGATATTTTTTGAATTGTTCTATATAGTTCAATCGTGTTCCAATATTAAAATATAAATTAGAAATGCTGTCATTGTATTTTCCTTCAAAAATCAGTGCATGAGTACGCAATACCTCTTTAATTCTTCTGTAGAATATTGGATTGTTTACTTCGTCTAAATTTGTGACGCCAATTTCATTCAATTGATATCCATCATTAAGTGTGAATTTTGAACTGATTTTATGATTGTTTTCTAATTTAAAACCGGTATCTAGCACTAAATTTTCTTGACGGACAATTTGATTGTCTTGTATTTTATTTTTTTCTGCATCCAGTTCGTAAGAAGAGACAAACATATTTATCTTGGTGATGTTTTTAGCATTCCAATTTCTTGTCCACGAAAGATTTCCACCATGGTTTTTTTGATACAAAGTATTGTTTTCAGACTGGATTGCTTTATCTATTTCTGTCGTTTGAAGGACTTTGATTTGATCATTTATGGTTATTAAATCTAGTATAAGATGATCTTTTTGTCCTATTTTTTGGGAGTATTTGAAAGTAATGTCATAAAACTTAAATTTCTCGATACTGGAATAATCTATGTTTTGACTATTAGAAAAATTGGTAATTGTTGTGTTTTGAAATGCCTTGTTAAAATATTTTTCATAAGTTGGTGTTTCAATTAAATCAGTGATAGATTTTCGAACTGCAATTTCCACGAAACCCTTTTTATTGGTATTGAACTTCGAGTAAATATCCGCATTTATCATATTTATCCCGGCACCAAAACTGTTTTTTTCATATCTATTCGGATCCGAAGATATATCGACAACGCTCGAAACACTTTCGCCATAAAAGGCCGAACTTCCGTTTTTTGAAATTGATATGGTATGCGCTAAATTGGGATTGAATGCTGAAATTAAACCAAAAAAATGTCCTGTTTGGTACATTTTTATTCCATTCCACAAAAACAAGTTTTGATCATGTGTTCCACCTCTTACATTTATGCTTGAAAGACTTTCGTCGGCACTATAAATGCCGGGAATTTGCAACATGGTTTGTAATACGTCGGGTTCAATTAGACCGGGCAAAATCCCTAGTTTTTTAGGCTTTATTATAAATGTTCCTTCAGTTGTTTTTGAAATTCCGGACGCCAAAAAATGATTGGTAATTACATCATCTAATTTTAATACTTCGAGTTCAAGAAAAATTTTAATACAATCTTTGTCTTGAATATCGAGAATGGAAATTTTTTTTGATTCAAAACCAATATGGCTAATAGATATACTTGTAGATTTTTTTTTGGGTATTTCAAAATAACCATTTTTATCAGTTGTGGTAAAATCGCCATTGCTTAGCTGAATGTTTACATCCTCTTGAGGAGAATTATCATTTTTTGAAAATAGATAGCCACAAATAAGTTCAGACTCTTTTTTGCTAGAAATATTAACAAACTTATTATCAATATTTTCAAATAAAAGGGTGGTCTTTTTTTGAAGATAATTTAACTTTTCACTCAGATTTAATGTTTTTTTTGGTGGCTCAATTTTGAATATAATTATATCACCATCAATATAGTTAAAATTAATATGATGTTGTTTTTCTATTGATTGTAGAATGGTTTTTAATGCAATTGCTTTGCTTCTATCTTGAGCGGTACTACTCAGGATAAAAACAAAGCAAAAAAATAAAACATAAATATGTCTTTTAAACAGCATTTATTTTCCTTCAAAAATTATTTGGTTTGAATTAATTTTTTTCGGTTCTAAATGATAGGTTGTTGCGACAATTTGTAGAGCAACATCAAGATTATCTGTAGGTATTTTTCCTGTAAATAATTCATTAGGACTCTCTTCTTCAACGTCAATTGTAACGTTATATTGTCTTTGAATTTCATCCAAGATGTTGCGTAAATTTTCTTTATTAAAGGCTATTTGATTTTCAAGCCATTCTGGTTTTTGAACATCGACTGCTGTATTTATTTGGCTTCCATTTTGAAAAGCAACACTTTGTCCGTGTGTTAAAATAATTTCTTTGTCTTTGTAATTTACTTTTACTCTTCCCTCGAAACAGGTAATGTCAAAACGATTTTTTCTTGCTTTTACATTGAACTGGGTTCCAAGAACTGCAACTTTACCTAGATTAGTTTCTACTTCAAATTTCTTGCCTTTGGCAACTTTAAAGTAGGCTTCTCCTTTTAATTCGAGGTTTCTGTGGTTGTTCCAATTCCATTTTTTATATTCAATTTTTGAACCCGCGTTTAACACCACTTCGGAATTATCGGGCAGTGAAAATGCCGTTCTTTCGCCGTTAGAGGCATATTGAGTTTCTGTTGAAAAATTCTGAACAGTGAATGTTATTCCCAATGCGATAACTAACATCGCAGCGACTCTAAACATCCAATTTTTGTATAAAGGAATTACTTTAGGTGTTGTTTTTTTGTGGCTAAGAATATTTTTTAAAACTTTCTCTTCATCAAAGTCTGTAACTTTTAAATGGGAAGTATAGTTTTTAATTTTTTCATATTCCTCGAAATCAGGACTGGCTTTGAACTCGGATAATTCTTCATCAGTCATATCGTTATTAAGCCATTTTGCTAAATTGTAATTTTTTTCCATCACATTATTTTTATAAGTATAGAACAAGTATAGATATCTTTACCCTACTTTATAGTTTTATTGTTTTTCTTAGTTCAACCAGAGCTAAGTGTATTCGTTTTTCGACTGCTTTTATACTAATATTTAATTCCTCGGCAATTTCGCTGTATTTTTTACCGTCTATTCGATGCATTAAAAATGCTACACGTTGTGTTTCATTCAAATTTTCAATTGCTTTTAGTAATTTGCTTTTGAATTGTTTTTCCTCAAGAATGTACTCGGGATTTTCATTTGTTTTATCAAGGCCGGAGAAATTTTTTTCATATTCGAGAACCACTTTTTTATGTTTAATCTCGTTGAGGGAACTGTTATTGGCAATCGTGTAAATATAGGACTTCGCTTTATCGATGGGAACCGAAGCACAATTTTGCCAAAGTTTTATAAAAGCCTCCTGACTCAAGTCTTCAGCCTGTTCTTCGTTTCCATATTTGTAATAAAGAAAGTTACGAAGAGGTTTTATATGGGTTTTAAAAAAGTTTGAAAAAACAGCTTCGTTGCAAATATCTGAAAATGAATTGGTTGTCATTAATTTAATTTTTTTCTAGCTTACAAATATATAATTTTTTAAATTTAGGTAGGGTATAGTAGATTATAATTGTTTTAGTATAAGTAACATTATTTTTTCATTTTTATTTTGATAAATATTTGTTGCAATAATATTAATGTCTGTTTGGGGTAGATAGGCATCAAATATTTTTTAATTAGTACCAATTTCCAAGTAATATTCTCCTGAATATTGCTTGGATATTTTGGGTTTTATTTTCCTTATATTGCAAAAATTTTAAGTGGGATAAATTATGATGAATTTTAAATATTATTTTAGCTTTTTGCTACTAAGTGTTTTCTTTATGGCTTGTCAGACAAGTTCAATAGAGGAAGTGCATAGTACCCTTGAAACTATTTCGAAAACTACACCTTTAACTACCGAAGTTCAAAGGGTAGCTATGCAAAAAACTTCCCAAGATAATATCATTGACAAAACAAATTGTTTTATGATAAAATTTCCTTACTCAATCACTGTAAATAATGTTAATATTTCGATAAATACTTCAAGTGACTATCAATTTGTTCTTAACACTATTAATGCAAATTCTAACGATAATGATATTGTTTATATTCATTTTCCTATTACTGTAATTTTTCAAGATTACACCGAAAAAAGCTTGGCAAATCAGGCCGATTTTAATAGTTTAATAGCCGAATGTAAAGCTAACACGATAGATTTTGGAAAGATAAATTGCCTATCTATTAATTATCCAATATTGATTAATATATATGATAGCAATAATCAAATTGCCAGCGCTATTTCAATTACAGATAATTTAGTCCTTTTTAATTTTATAGATAATTTAGTCGACAATAAATTTATCTCTATTAGTTATCCTATTACTATTACTGATCAAAATGGTCAAAATGTAATTATTACAACCAACAAACAGTTTGAAGATGTTATAAAAAATGCGGTAGATACATGTTCTGAAAACATCAATACAGTGCTTGATTTTATGCAAACAATAACTTCCAATTCTTGGAAAATTTCTTATTATTATAATGACAATGATCGAACATCGTATTATAACCAATATGTCTTTACCTTTAAATCTGATTATACAGTTGTTGCAACAAAATCTGGGATAATTTATAACGGAACTTGGTCTACAAAGATTGATAATGGAGTTAGGGAATTTAGAATGAAAATTGATTCTGATCCTTTGAGTAAATTAGATGAAGGTTGGGAAGTTTTCGAATTTAATAGTTCCCAATTGCGTTTTAGATCTGACGATGGTTTAAATGAAAATGATTACCTCTATTTTGAAAAAATTAATTAAAACTAAACAATAATTTACCTAACCCTTTAAATATTAAATATTATGAAAAATTTTTCAATTTTTGCCCTAGTAACGTTTTTGATGTGTTCTTGTTCAAACAATTCTTCTAACAGTGGCAATGTTTCATTAAAAGCCACTGCCGTAACCGCTTCAGGCAAGACTTCAATGACTGCACGTACTACTGGAACTGGATCCACAGTAGTTGTTACTGACTTTAAGGTTAATATCGGAAACATTAAATTAGAAACTGATATTGAAGATGCAATGCATTCTACAGACCCTATGCACGAAGACGTTAAACTCATGGGACCCTTTTTATTGGATTTACTTGATACAAACAAAACTTTGAGTCAATTTATTACATCTATTGATGCGCCAAATGCAAAATATGAAGAGATTAAATTTAATTTTACAAAAAGTCTTATAGCTGGTGACTTGGAAGGTAAAACTTTTTTAATTAAAGGAACCATCAACGACAAACCTTTTGTTATTTGGAGTGCTGAAGATATTGAACTTGAAATGGACTTTTTGGACCCAACTAAAGATTTTGCAGTCAATGACAATAGCGTTGCTCTCAATATAAAAATACAACTTGATGCATTAATGGCAAAAATAACAGAATTTGCTAATCAAGGTATGTTATTGGATACTGATGGAGATGGAATTATCGAAATTACAACCGGAGTTGACGATAATCATTCTAAAATTGGACATCAATTGAAAGATTTACTTGAAAATGAAACACATTTAGATGACAAAGACTAATCCTAATAAAACAGCATACTCAAAAAAACCAGTCAATTCGACTGGTTTTTTTTATTGAATACTCCCTAAATTTTACAAGTTTGTAACTTTGAGACTTTACAACTTTAGCTTATATTTGCACCTCAATAAAAGATAATTACAACTATGTTCGATAATTTAAGCGATAAATTAGATAAAGCCTTTCATGTACTAAAAGGTCACGGAAAAATCACCGAGGTAAACGTTGCCGAAACATTGAAAGAAGTTCGCCGCGCTTTACTTGACGCCGACGTAAATTTTAAAATTGCCAAGGATTTTACAACCAAAGTAAAAGAAAAAGCAATTGGTCAAAATGTATTGACAACTCTCCAACCAGGACAATTATTAGTAAAAATTGTTAAAGATGAACTGACCGAATTGATGGGCGGAGATGCAGCGGGAATCAACCTTTCTGGAAATCCAACCGTTATTTTAATGTCGGGATTGCAAGGTTCAGGGAAAACTACTTTTTCTGGAAAATTAGCTAATTATCTTCAAACCAAAAAGAACAAAAAACCGCTTTTGGTTGCTTGTGATATTTATCGTCCGGCGGCAATCCAGCAATTATATGTTGTTGGAGATTCGATAGCCGTTGAGGTTTATTCTGAACCAGAAAATAAGAATCCTGTTGAAATTGCCCAAAATGCAATAAAATATGCCAAAGCGAATGGTTTCAATGTCGTGATTGTAGATACAGCAGGACGCTTAGCAGTTGACGAGGCGATGATGACCGAAATTTCAAATGTTCATAAAGCCATTCAGCCTCACGAAACCTTATTTGTTGTCGATTCGATGACAGGACAGGATGCAGTGAACACAGCAAAAGCATTCAACGATAGATTAAATTTTGATGGTGTAATCTTGACCAAATTAGATGGTGATACCCGTGGTGGAGCTGCTCTTTCTATTAAATCGGTTGTGAATAAGCCCATCAAATTTGTTGGTACGGGTGAAAAAATGGACGCCATTGACGTTTTCTATCCTGTTCGTATGGCAGAACGAATCTTGGGAATGGGTGATGTCGTGTCCTTGGTAGAAAGAGCTCAAGAACAATTCGACGAAGAGGAAGCCAGAAAAATCCAAAAGAAAATTGCCAAAAACGAATTTGGTTTTGATGATTTCTTGTCCCAAATTCAGCAAGTGAAGAAAATGGGGAATATGAAAGACTTGGTTGGAATGATTCCTGGAGCTACAAAGGCAATGAAAGATGTCGAAATTGAAGATGATGCTTTCAAACATATTGAAGCAATCATTCATTCGATGACGCCAAAAGAAAGATCAAAACCTGCCATAATTGATGTAAAAAGAAAAACGAGAATCGCCAAAGGTTCCGGAACCAAAATTGAGCAAGTCAATCAATTGATGAAACAATTTGAGCAAATGAGCAAAATGATGAAGATGATGCAAGGTCCCGGCGGGAAAAATATGATGAAAATGATGGGCAATATGAAAGGCGGAATGCCACAGCGCTAACGATTAAATAACAAGAAATGCAACTACTGGACGGGAAAAAAACATCAGAAGATATTAAAAACGAGATTGCTGCCGAAGTGCAAAAAATGAAAAATGACGGGCAAAAAGTTCCTCATTTAGCGGCTGTTATTGTTGGTACGAACGGAGCAAGTCTAACTTACGTAGGAAGCAAAGTGAAGTCTTGCCAGCAAATAGGTTTTGAATCTACATTGGTTTCATTACCAGAAACTATTTCAGAAATCGAATTACTTGAGAAAATAAAAGAACTCAATGAAGATGATAATCTTGATGGATACATCGTTCAATTGCCTTTGCCAAAGCATATCGACGAACAAAAAATACTGATGGCTATTGATCCAGACAAAGATGTGGATGGTTTTCATCCCACTAATTTTGGAAAAATGGCATTAGAAATGGAAACTTTTTTGCCTGCGACTCCGTTTGGGATTATGGAATTATTGGAGCGTTACAAAGTAGAAACAGCAGGTAAACATACTGTGGTTATTGGTAGAAGTCACATTGTGGGTAGACCAATGAGTATCTTGATGAGTCGCAAAGGTTATCCTGGAGATTCTACAGTAACACTTACGCACAGTAGAACCAAAAATATCGAAGAATTTACAAAAAACGCCGATATTATCATTACTGCTCTTGGTGTTCCAAATTATCTCAAAGCGGATATGGTAAAAGATGGAGTAGTAGTAATTGACGTTGGCATTACTAGAGTTGAAGACGCTTCGAATCCAAAAGGCTACAAAATTACGGGAGACGTAGATTTTGATGAAGTGAGTAAGAAATCATCATTCATCACCCCGGTTCCTGGCGGTGTTGGACCAATGACAATTGCGATGTTATTGAAAAACACGCTTTTGGCAAGACAAATAAGAACAAAGAAATAAGAATTTTAAAAAAAAGCAAAAAAAACCGAAATGAAAATTTTGGGTTTTTTTATCGGACGTTTTCTTTGTAAGTTCCCATTACTCGATCCCAAATTGAGAAGTAAAATCCTAAATTAAAGTTTCCTCCAATTTGATGGTGCAAATTATGACTTGTTGCCGTATTTTGCCATTTTCCTATTGGATGGTTGATGAATTTTTTGGAAAAAACCTCATAGCCTAAATGTGCCAAAACATTATATAAAGTCATATAAGTGATGAATCCCATCAATGCCAAAGGATGTGTTGGAATACCAAAAATAATCAAAGGAATTATTCCAAGGGAAATTATTGCTTCAACCGGGTGGAACGAAAAAGCTGCCCAAGGTGTTGGATTTTTGGATTGATGATGAATTTTGTGAAATTTATAAAGCCACCTTGACTTATGCATTAATTTATGTGTCCAGTAGAAATAAGTATCGTGAAGAAAAATCATTACTATAATACTGCTTATCAAGTAGAAAAACCCATACTCATTGATGTCAAGATATATTTTTGTTATCCCTTTTTTATGCCAAAACAACATTATACTAACGCTTCCACTATAAATAAGTAAAGTGAGAATAGAAAAAATAATCTCGCTT